>OHTI01000710.1_pt1 | contig 11625 bp, 10 predicted proteins | sample 1578941 | NCBI WGS metagenome assembly OHTI01 (sample SAMEA3879609, study PRJEB24766) | human gut metagenome | biome: human-associated habitat; feature: feces | place: USA | collected 1985/1987
CTACACCTACTCTTTCGTTAAGAAGGATGTTCCTTACATCCGCACAAGAACGAATGCCTCTGAGGATTTCGATGTTGTTCCGACATTCAAGAGCTTCAAGGATGGTATACTGACAGTTTCTGTCGCAGTTACCGGCACAGAGGCTAACGAGAATTGGATCTCCGTTGTAGCCCTCAAGGCTCAGAAGAAGGATGTTGTTGTCGTTTCCGACTACGCTACCCTCATTAGACGTGAATTTGGGTCTCCACTGATTGCTTGGCCTCAGGCGATCTCTGAGAAAGCTAAGAACATCAAAGTGAAAGATGCCCACTTCAGACGCTATATCTCTACTGTAGATGCTGGTGCTTTCCTTAAGGATCAGATTGTTTGGTCTGAGGGTCATACTACTCTTGACGAAGCTCACGCTACATGTGACACCGCTGTTGTTTACAACGAGTCACTTGATCTTAAGTCGATCGTAGCCGCTCACGTCTTTAATTATGATGAATGCGTTGAGTTTAAGAGCGGAGAGCTTACGGAATTCGGTCTTGACTGGAAGTTCGAGCTTGTAAAGAACTACAAGATCGGTGATCCTGTAACGGATCAGGCTGACTTCGCTACCATTGAGAACGGTATGTTCACGCCGAAGGTGTTCAGCACTGACGGAACCGCCGCTATCGGACGTACTCCTATTGTGCGCGTGTCCCTCATGAACGGAAAGAATGTTGTTGCAGTTGCTTACATCAAGATCTTCATTAAGTCTCCTGCTCCTGTCGAGAAGGAAATCCCTACATACGAGCTTAAGCCGGTTGACGAAAAGAAGGACAACATCTTCAAGTTCATTTCTTGCACCAGTGGTGTCAACGTTCTCTTTACTACGGTTGAGGACATGAATGTCGAGATCTACAACAAGGAGAACCTCAGCAAGAAGAATTTCCACCTTCTTTATAATGAGTTTGTTCCAAATGCCGGAGCTACTGATGCAGAGAATATCGGTACAGTTGAAGATGTTATAAATGGTGATGCAGAGGCCACACATGTTCTTAAGTGGACGCTCGATTACGCTGACCTCTTTAAGTATAGCGGCAAGACCATCACTCACATCGTTCAGTACCGTAACGCAGATGATCACAAGACTGCGGTTAACGTTAAACTTACAGCTACGGTTCAGGATCTTTCCAAGTACATGACATTCGATGTAACTGAAGCTGAGTACATCAAGGAGTACTGGGATAATGCCTGCACTCAGACCACCTACAATGTTGCCGTTCCTGAGGAGGGTAGCGTAGATCCTACTAAGTGTGTCTACTCAGTTGACATCAATGCCTCATTTGAGACCATTAAGGTTCCTGGTCCTGACTATGGACAGATCCGTCTGTTTATCGGCTCTACAAACCAGATCACAAATGTCAAGTACTTCTTCTGCAAGGATCACATGGAGAAGATTACTAAGGTAGGTGATGTTGCCGTTAAGTTTACTGTCAATGCTGATGGTACAGAGCTTAAGGCTAAAGTCGGTGATAAGAATGAAGTTGTCGCTAATATTAACAATACTGCAACTAAGGCTCCTTGGAATGTCTTCACCTACAATAAGGAAAGTGCTGTTGCCAAGCAGCTTCTCAATACCGGCAAGATGATTGTCAAGATTGGAGCAGTTGGTACGATTTGCGGAAACTCAAATAAGTATAACAGAGAGATCAAGCTGACCTTCAAGGGTCAGGATCACTTCGACGCTCTTGTAAAGGTTCCTGTAACTATTGCCACTACTTCCGCTGATTCATTCACTGATGGTGTTGACTTTGGCCAGCCGGGTTCTTATGTTGACATCGCCAAGGTTATCGATCCATCTGATTGGAGGAAGAAGAAGTTCTCTGACAACCCTAACTATTGGGATTACTATGGACCATTTACTATTAGGTTCGATATCTACAATGCTCAGGCTTACTTGAACGGTAGATGGGATTCGCTTCCTGCAACCATCGACATCAATCAGTCTGTTGCTGGTAGCAATGTTATCAGCACGAAGGATGGCAAGAAGACAGCTACTCTTGAGAATGCTGCCAAGTACGGCTACCTGACCTATTGCAACAACGGTGTCGTTGTCGACAAGGCCTTCCAGATCCGCGTTAAGGCTGAAGTTGAATATGGATGGGGCGTTATCATGACAGATTGGATTACAATCGATGTCAATAAGACTATCGGTCAGTAATTATCTGACGCAACTGATACATGTTGGGAGGGGCGCAGTCGCACCCCTCCCTTTTTTAAGTGATTTGACGATGTTTAAGCGTTTTCTAGTTGTCGTTATCGGCATGCTTACCGTGTCGTTTTCTGTTGATGCTCAAAAGAAGACATCGGTTAGCTTTGATGCAGGGGTATTTGACATGGGAGCGTATCCTTCTGACAGTTGCGTGCTTTCTAAGACTTTTTCGTTTACCAACACCGGAAGTGAAAAGCTTTATTTTCTTGATGCGAAAACTGACTGCTCGTGCGTTAAGGTGACGATACCGAAGAAGCCTGTGGCTCCCGGTAAGCGAGGTGCCATTCGTGTCGATTTTGATGGTAATACAAAGCCTTTGGGATGCTTCTCAGGTTGGATTTATTTTGCCAGCAACACCGATCCCGAAAGGTTCAGGGTCAGGATTTTTGCATCTAAGTACAAGGCTCAGGCCAAATAGAGGGCATTATTCCATCCTTAATTTTGCTTTTTGGAAAAAATGTGCTATTTTCGCAATGATAAATGTGCAAATTTATATTCAATAATATTATGAAACGTTTTTTCGCTATTCTCGCAAGCATGGTGCTTGTGGCTTCTCTGTCCGTTGCTAACGCACAGAAGAAGGACTTTAACCCTTATTGGTTTATGCAGCTTCAGGGTGGTGCGGCTCACACTATCGGTGAGACCTCATTCTCTGACCTTATCTCGCCTTCGGCAGCTGTCTCATTCGGCTATCAGTTCTCTCCGGTTTTCGGAGCAAGGCTCAATGTCAACGGCTGGCAGGCTAAGGGTGCCGTGAATGGCCCTACCACAGTCTACAAGTTCAACTATGTCGAGGGTGCGGCTGACCTCATGATCGATGTCGCGTCCATCTTCGCAGGCTATAAGTTCGACAGAACCCTGAATCCTTACATCTTCGGTGGTGTAGGTGTCAACTACGCATTCAACAACGACGATGCCGTAAAGGTTAAGGATCAGTTCCGCAGTGGTTACCTCTGGGAGGACAACAAGATCTCACCTGCTTTCAGAACAGGTGCCGGTCTCAACATCAGACTCACCGATGTCATCGCCCTCAACCTCGAAGGCAACTGCAGCTTCCTGAATGACCACTTCAACTCAAAGAAGGGCTCAAAGGCTGATTTCCAGATCAAGGCTGTGGCCGGTCTTACTTTCAGCTTCGGCAAGGCCAAGCCGGTCGCTCCGGCTCCGGTACCTGCACCGGCTCCTGTCGTAAGGCCTGAACCTGAACCAGAACCAGTCGTGGAGGAGAAGGTTGAGGTTGTGCCTGCTTTCGAGTCTCTCACACGCAACGTCCTCTTCGTGATCAACAAGTGGGACATCCGTGAGAGCGAGCAGCTCAAGATCGACGAGGTTGTCGAGGCTCTCAAGGCCAACCCTGACACCAAGGTCCGCGTTTCCGGCTATGCCGACAAGGCCACAGGTACCGCCAAGAGAAACAAGTTCCTCTCAGAGAAGAGGGCTGAGGTTGTCGCTGCGGCCATCGTTGCCGCCGGCATCGACAAGGACAGGATCATCACTGAGTACTTCGGTGACACCGTCAATCCTTTCGAGACTCCTGAGGAGAACCGTGTGGCTGTCTGCCTCGTGAAATAGTCTTGACAGATTATCAGATAGAAAAGGCTGGGTTGTTCCCCGGCCTTTTTGTGTGTTAAGGGATTGGTCTCGGCCTTTGGTGTCAAAAAGTCTGAAAAAAGGCGGTTTTGATGTCGAAATCGGATAGGCTTTTTGTCTTTTTGGATGATTTTGACTAACTTGGCGCAAATTTTTCATTAAGTGGATTACGTCGTTTGAACGACAAGTTAACAACCATATTCAAAGATGGCAGAAAATAAGAACATAGGGTACATTTCGCAGGTCATCGGGCCTGTGGTGGATGTCCATTTCGATGTGGAGTCTGATCAGACGCAGCTTCCCCGCATCCATGATGCGTTGGATGTGGACAGAGGCGAGGGCAGGAAGCCCTTGGTCATCGAGGTGCAGCAGCACATCGGCGAGGACACGGTCAGATGCGTGGCGATGGACTCCACCGACGGTCTGAGGCGAGGGATGAAGGCGGTCAACACGCACGCTCCGATCTCGATGCCGACCGGCGCTCAGATCAGGGGCCGTGTGATGAATGTTGTCGGGGACGCGATCGACGGCCTGGGAGACCTGAGCGAGGACAACACCTTGCCTATTCATAGGGAGCCTCCTAAATTCGAGGACTTGAAGACCTCGCAGGAGGTGCTTTACACCGGCATCAAGGTCATCGACCTTCTGGAGCCTTATCTGAAGGGCGGAAAGATCGGTCTTTTCGGTGGAGCCGGTGTGGGTAAGACCGTGCTGATCAAGGAGCTGATCAACAACATCGCCAAGAAGCACAACGGTTTCTCGATCTTCGCTGGAGTGGGGGAGCGTACCAGGGAGGGCAACGACCTTCTCCGCGAGATGATCGAGTCCGGGGTGATCAAGTACGGTGAGGAGTTCCTGAAGTCGATGGAGGAAGGTCACTGGGATCTGTCCAAGGTTGACAGGAACGAGCTGGAGAAGTCGCAGGTGGCGATGGTTTTCGGCCAGATGAACGAACCGCCGGGAGCGCGTTCGTCGGTGGCCCTTTCCGGCCTGACTCTTGCCGAGTCTTTCCGTGACAGCGACAAGGGGGACGGCCCGAGGGACATCCTCTTCTTCATCGACAACATCTTCAGGTTCACCCAGGCGGGATCCGAGGTGTCAGCCCTTCTGGGCCGTATGCCTTCGGCTGTGGGCTACCAGCCTACGCTCGCGACGGAGATGGGCCAGATGCAGGAGCGCATCACCTCGACGAAGAACGGCTCGATCACTTCGGTGCAGGCTGTATATGTGCCGGCGGACGACTTGACCGACCCGGCTCCGGCGACCACCTTCTCGCACCTCGACGCGACCACCGTGCTGAGCAGAAAGATCACCGAGTTAGGAATATACCCGGCCGTGGATCCGCTGGAGTCCACTTCCAGAATCCTTGATCCGAACATCGTCGGGCAGGATCACTACGACACCGCCCAGAGGGTCAAGCAGATCCTCCAGAGGAACAAGGAGCTTCAGGACATCATCGCCATCCTCGGCATGGACGAGCTTTCGGACGAGGACAAACTGACGGTGAACAGGGCGCGTCGCGTGCAGAGGTTCCTGTCGCAGCCGTTCGCTGTGGCGGAGCAGTTCACGGGCGTGCCGGGAGTGATGGTGGACATCCAGGACACCATCGACGGCTTCCGCAGGATCCTTGACGGCGAGGTCGATTACCTGCCGGAGCAGGCGTTCCTCAATGTTGGAACCCTCGAAGAGGCGATCAAGAAGGGCGAGGCGATCCTGGCGAACGCCAAGTAGGAATATGTCAGACAAGGAGGAGTACGAATATGTCTGAGAAATCATCGGTGATTGTTCTTGAGGTCATCTCACCCGAGAGGACTTTGGTGCGCGCGACGGTTGATTCCGTGGAACTGCCGGGGTCGAAGGGGCGTTTTGTGGTCCTGAGGGATCATGCGGCGCTGATCTCTTCGCTGGAGCGGGGGAGGATCTCCTATCGCAGCGGTGAGAGGACGGATGGTCTGGACATCGCCTCCGGCTTTGTGGAAATCAATGACAACCGTGTTGTCGCTTGCGTGGAACTGTGATGAGAAAGTGGATCTACATATTCATTTGCCTTTTGCTCCCGCTCCCGCTGGGTGCGGAGTTGTCCTCTCCGGTCGCTGAGTATGTCGAAGCGGCGGAAGTTCGGCAGGACTCGCCAGCCGTCAAGACATTCGACATGGACGAGTACCTCTACGGTCACGTCCGCGACTCCTACGAGTGGCACATCACCATGGTGAAGGGTCATCCGGTCAGCATCCCGCTGCCGGTGATCGTCGTGAGCAAGACCGGCGGCGGTCTTCATGTCTTCAGCTCCAGGCATCTGGAGCACGGGGAATATGAAGGGTTCCACATCGCTCCCGCCGGAAGCAAGTACGAGAACAAGATCGTCGAGCTGGCCGCCGACGGCTCCGAGGTCAGGCCGTGGGACTTCTCGATCACCAAGAACGTGTTGGGGCTGCTGATCAACTGCGCCCTGCTGCTGTTCATCGTGCTGGGAACGGCCCGGTGGTACAGGAGGCACGACGCGCGCGAGGAGGCTCCGAAAGGCGGGGTAGGCGTGATGGAGATGCTCGTGACCATGATCGAGGATGATGTCATCAAGGCCTGCGTCGGCGAGGACTACAGGCGCTATTCGCCTTACCTTCTGACAGCGTTCTTCTTCATATTCATAAACAACTTGATGGGGATTGTGCCATTCTTCCCCGGCGGAGCGAACATCACCGGCAACATCGCCGTGACGCTCGTGCTGGCGATGTTCACCTTCTTCACCGTCAACATATTCGGTAACAAGCATTACTGGAAGGACATCCTTTGGCCGGAGGTTCCGACTTGGCTGAAGGTGCCGCTGCCGCTGATGCCGGTGATCGAGATCATCGGGATGTTCACCAAGCCTTTCAGCTTGATGGTCAGGCTTTTCGCCAACATCCTCGCAGGACACTTCATGATCCTTGGAGTCGTGGCCGTGATCTTCCTTACCGCTGAGCTTGGGGCGGCCCTGAACGGCAGCCTCACCGTGGTGGCTGTGCTTCTGGGAGTGTTCATGGACTGCCTGGAACTGCTTGTCGCCTTCATCCAGGCCTATGTGTTCACGATGCTGTCGGCTGTCTTCATCGGGCTGTCGCGGCAGAAGCCGGAGGCGACGGAATAATTAGGAATGTTCAGAATAAACAATTTAAAATCATAGAATTATGTTACTTTCTACAATTTTGCTTCAAGCTCTCTCTCTGGGTAGAGTAGGTGCTACTATTGGTGCTGCCTTGGCTGCTTTCGCCGCCGCTTTCGGTATCGGTAAGATCGGTACGGCTTCCCTTGAGGCCGGCGCGCGCCAGCCGGAGAAGGCTGACCACTACAGGATGACGGCCATCATCGTCAGCGCCCTGATCGAGGGCGCCTGTCTGTTCGCCATTGTTGTTTGTCTTATCGCGAAATAGTCAATGTCACTCATCACTCCTGATTTCGGATTGCTTGTCTGGATGACGCTGATCTTCGGCATCGTCTTCTTCGTGCTGGCGAAGTGGGGCTTCCCTATGATCACCGGCTCGGTCGAGAAGAGGGCGCAGAGGATAGGTGATTCCATCAAGGCTGCCAAGGAGGCGGAGGAGAAGCTTCGCAATCTGGCTGAGGAACAGTCCCGGATGATCGAGGAGACCAGGCAGGAGCAGAGCCGGATTCTGAAGGAGGCCGCGGCTTCGAGGGACAACATCGTTGAGCAGGCGAAGGTTCAGGCGAGGGAGGAGGCTTCCCGCATTCTGGATCAGGCTCGCACGCAGATCGCCGCCGAGAAGGAGAACGCTTTGCGGGATGTCCGCAAGGAGGTCGCGCTGCTTTCGGTCAGCGTCGCCGAGAAGGTGCTGAAGGCGAGCCTTTCGGATGGTGCTGAGCAGTCGGCTCTGGTTGATAGGCTTGTGGATGAGGTTTCCTCGTCTAAGGACTTGAAGAATTGATGCTATGAACACAGGAATTATCGCGACACGTTACGCCACCGCACTTCTGAAGCTGGTCGAAGAGACCGGCTCCGGTGAGTTGGTTGCGGCCCAGGTGCAGGTCATTGAGAAGGCTCTTGACGAAGTGCCTGATTTCCGGCGTGCCGTGGATGATCCTGCGGTTGCGGCGGTTCAGAAAATCTCGCTTTTTGAGGCTTCATTGAAAGATTCGATGGCTCAGGAACTGCATAAATTCCTCGAACTCTTGATCCGTAACGGCCGCATCGGTGATGTAAGGCTGGTTCTGACCACCTTCGTCACTGAATATTACCGCTCACGGCACATCAAGCGCGCGCGGCTTGTGGTCGCTGATCCGGCACTGCTGGACCCTGAGCCAACTCCTTCGGACCCTGTGCCTGTCGAAGGGTCGCTTCGACAAGCTCAGCGACCGGCATTGGAGTCCCGTCTCCGTGATTTGGTCGAGAAACAGACCGGCTGCAGGCTGATCCTGAAAACCGAAGTCAACCCGTCCCTCATAGGCGGCTTCGTCTTCGAGGTCGAGGACACCGTCCTGGACGCTAGCGTCTCACGTCAGCTTGATGTCATCAGGCATCAATTCATAGAAAAGAACAGAAGAATAGTTTAGTATGGACAACATAAAACCAAGTGAAGTCTCCCAGGTGCTTCTGGAGCAGCTGAAGGACATTGACACATCCCTCCGGTTCGAGGAAATCGGCAAGGTGCTGCAGGTCAGCGACGGTGTCGCCAGAATGTATGGCCTGACCAACGCCGAGGCCGGAGAACTGCTCGAATTCGAGAGCGGAGTGATGGGCGTTGTGATGAACCTTGAGCAGGACAATGTCGGAGCCGTGCTTCTCGGCCCGACCGATGAGGTCAAGGAGGGAATGACGGTACGCAGAACCGGACGGATCGCCTCCATCAAGGTCGGCGAGCAGATGCTCGGAAGAGTGGTCGATCCGCTTGGCGTTCCGCTTGACGGACTCGGCAAGGTCGAAGGAGACCTGACGGAGATGCCGCTGGAGCGCAAGGCTCCCGGTGTAATATTCCGTCAGCCCGTCACCGAGCCTCTCCAGACCGGAATCATGGCGATCGACTCGATGATCCCGATTGGCCGTGGCCAGAGGGAACTCATCATCGGCGACCGTCAGACCGGCAAGACCGCCATCGCCATCGACACGATCATCAACCAGCGCGCCAACTACGAGGCCGGTAATCCTGTCTATTGCATCTATGTGGCGATCGGACAGAAGGGTTCCACCGTGGCAAACATCGTGGAGACGCTCCGCTCGAAGGGTGCGATGGACTACACGGTTGTCATCGCCGCGACAGCGGCCGATCCCGCCGCGCTGCAGTATTTCGCCCCGTTTGCCGGAGCCGCTGTGGGGGAATATTTCCGTGACACCGGCCGCGCCGCCCTCGTTGTCTATGACGACCTTTCCAAACAGGCTGTGGCCTACCGTGAGGTTTCCCTGATCCTGCGCCGTCCTTCGGGTCGTGAGGCCTATCCGGGCGATGTCTTCTACCTGCACTCAAGGCTTCTGGAAAGGGCTGCGAAGATCATTGACCAGCAGGAGGTAGCCGAGCAGATGAACGATTTGCCGGACTCCCTGAAAGGCAAGGTCAAGGCCGGCGGCTCGCTGACGGCCCTTCCGATCATCGAGACACAGGCCGGCGACGTGTCAGCCTACATTCCGACCAACGTGATCTCCATCACCGACGGTCAAATCTACCTTGAGACCGATCTGTTCAACCAAGGCCAGCGTCCGGCCATCAATGTGGGCATCTCTGTGTCCCGTGTCGGCGGCTCCGCTCAGGTCAAGTCGATGAAGAGTGTGGCCGGAACCCTGAAGATCGAGCAGGCGCAGTTCAACGAGCTGGAGTCATTCTCGAAGTATTCATCGGATGTGGACAGAGTGACGGAAATGGTTCTGGACAAGGGCCGCAAGAACAATCAGCAGCTGATCCAGCCGCAGTACTCTCCGATGCCAGTCGGTGAGGAGGTCGCCGTCCTTTATTGCGGCACCCACGGCTTGATGAAGGACATCAGCCTGGATCAGGTGCATGAGTTCGATGTCCTGTTCCTTGAACGGATGAGGGCCACCCATCAGACCGATGTACTTGACAAACTGTCGGCGGGAAAGGTGGATCCGGAACTGTTCACCGTGATCGAGGATGTGGCTTCCGGCGTGGTGAAATCGATCCTGATGGATTCCAAGAAGAAGCGCAAGGTTAAGAAATTCAATTAGTTGTAGAGGAATATGCCGTCACTGAAGGAGATAAAAGGCAGGATCAATTCCATCAGCAGCACTCTGGCGATCACCTCGGCGATGAAGATGGTCGCCTCCGCGAAGTTGCAGAAAGCGCAGATGGCGATTGTGAATATGCTGGCGTACGAGAGGCGTCTTTACGGAATGCTGATCGACCTGATGAGAACCTACGAGAATATGCCGGCGACTGCAGCAGCATCGGGTTCGGTCGAGGGGGCAGCTGGAGCCTCTGCGGGTGTTCCCGCCGGGACTTCCGAGGCGGTTTCCGCTGTGACTTCCGCTGTGACTTCCGCGGATTCTTCTTTGGAACCTTTTGCGGAGAGGGAGCCAGCGGGTGCGGCCAAAGCCAAAGCCACGGACGAAGTGGCATATTCATTAATGACCCGCCGTCAGGTGCGCCGGGTGGCGATAGTCGCCTTCGCATCCAACTCATCGCTTTGCGGCGCCTTCAATACCAACGTCATCCGTGAGGCCGTAGCAGTAGTCAATGAATATCGCTCCGCCGGTCTTCGTGATGCCGACATAGTGGTCTATTCCGTAGGTCGCAAGATGGCCGACGCGATGAGGAAACTGGGCTTTCCAAGCCCCGAGGATTTCACCAGAATGTCCGACTCTCCATCCTACGACGCAGCCTCCGCCCTGGCTCAAACCCTCCTGGACGGCTTCGTCTCCGGCACTTTCGACAAGGTCGAGCTGGTCTATAACCACTACAAGTCCACCTCCTCCCAGCCAACCGTCCGCCAGACCTACCTACCCCTCTCCCTCTCAGCCGCCACCGCCGATTTCCAATCCGTAAGTTCGGCAAGGATGGCCTCTCCGGCATCATCCTCGGCATCTTCCCCTGCATCATCCTCGGCATCATCCTCGGCAGAAGCCTCCGCGGAGGTTTCGACAAAGGCTTCGGCAGATGCTTCGGCAGAGACTTCGGCAGACGCTTCGGCAAAGACCTCGGCAAAAGCCCTGTCAGAAACTTCAGCAGACATTCTTGCGGATGCCTCCGATCTGATCATCGAGCCATCCCCCGAAGCCCTGGTAGACTCCCTCCTCCCGAAGGTGGTCCGTCTCCGCGTATTCACCACCCTTTTGGACAGCACCGCCGCCGAGCAAGCCGCCCGCACCGTCGCTATGCAGCTTGCCACCGACAACGGCAACGACCTCCTTCAGGAACTCACTCTTGAGTACAACAAGGGCCGTCAGCAAAAGATCACCTCCGAGATCCTCGACCTCGTCGGTGGTTCGATGCAGTAATCCACCGGTCACTGAGCTTGTCGAAGTGCCCGATGAATATTTCTATAATCAAATCTTTTTTTTGTGTCTTCTTTGCGAAATTTCGTATCTTGAACCAGAAAATGGCCAATGATTATGGGACACAATCTTAAATTCTTGATTATTACAATAATAGCGATATCTTTGACTGACGTGCTTGCCGCACGGACATATTCAAGAAGAGTAGTGCTTGGTGACGAGAGGTTCGAGGAGTACCAGCCGCTGCTGCAAGGGAAGCGGGTTGCGGTGTTCAGCAATCAGACGGGTATAGTCGGAGACAAGGTGACCGGCTCCAAGTTGGCAGACGCTCTTGCTGAATATGGCGGGTGCTTTCCTCGAAAGA
>OHTI01000713.1_pt1 | contig 11527 bp, 7 predicted proteins | sample 1578941 | NCBI WGS metagenome assembly OHTI01 (sample SAMEA3879609, study PRJEB24766) | human gut metagenome | biome: human-associated habitat; feature: feces | place: USA | collected 1985/1987
TGACCTGCGGGTCCGGACGGACAAGAAGATAATTTCCCCAACGCTCAAGCTTTTCGCCACCTGAGCAGTCAAGAATTTCGTAATCTTTCCAATTATCTGCAATCCACATGAATAAATTAATCCTTTCTACAAAAATAATCAATCATAATCATTCAGAGACAATCTCAAAAAACGATACATTTTTGAAATTGTTTCGTTTTATATCGTCTATAACATTTCTATTATAATAGAAAGTCCTATGGTAATGCAATGAAAATTTTCAGATTCAGAAATCAAGTGTTGCCAGCCGGTATTGTTCACACGATGTGTGAACAGCATTCTTATAGTGGGACTGGTTAAAATGCACTAATAACCTACTAAACAGATAGGAATATAAAAGCAAAACGCCGAAAACATATAAAACCTATTGACGTAGTAGGTTAATAAGGTGTATCATACGCCTATCGAATCTGAGATGCGAAAAAGTAACAGTGTTACATCAAATGATAGATGGAGTGATGAGTATGATAAAAGTAGAACATGCAAACAAAACATTTTCCGGGAAATACGGTACAGTACATGCGCTGCAGGATGTCAGCATTCATGTAGAGAAAGGTGACATCTACGGAATTATCGGATTTTCCGGAGCAGGTAAATCAACTTTGATCCGGTTGGTAAATGGATTAGAGACACCGGATACGGGAAATGTTATAGTCCAGGGAGAAAATCTTGGGAATCTGAAAAAAACGCAGCTTCGCAAGCTTAGAAGAAAAATCGGAATGGTTTTTCAGCAATTTAATCTTCTTGAATCAAAAACAGTGTATCACAACATTGCATTGCCATTGATTCTTGAAAAGACACCAAAGGAAGAGATTGATAAGAAAGTAAAAGAAGTACTCCGGTTTGTAGAACTGGAAGATAAGAAAGATGTTTATGTAAGCCAGCTTTCGGGAGGACAGAAACAGAGAGTGGGAATCGCAAGGGCACTGACAACAACACCGGACATCCTGCTCTGTGACGAGGCAACAAGTGCACTGGATCCACAAACTACAGAATCCATTCTGAAACTGCTTAAGAAGATCAACCGGGAGATGGGAGTTACAATCCTTCTGATCACACATCAGATGCAGGTCGTTCAGATGATCTGTAATAAAGTAGCAGTTATGGAGAACGGACAAGTAGTAGAGGCCGGAAGTGTGCTTGATGTATTCGGAAAGCCACAGGCACCTGTTACAAGAAGATTCGTTCAGACTGTAGTAAATGATCAGATTCCGGAAAGCATTCTAAGTCTTGTGAAAGAACAGAAAGAACATTTCCGGGTAGAGAGGCTTAAGTTTATCGGAAGCAGTGTAAAACGACCTGTGATTTCAGATATCTGTCATGTGGATGGAATTGTAGTAAATATTCTGGGAGCGACCGTGCAGGAATTGCAGGAGAATGTAATGTGTGTGTTCATTTTGCAGCTGATCGGAACGGAAGAGAAAATATTAGAAGCTGAGAAACAGATTGATGAGAATGGAGTAATCAGAGAAAGAGTGGAGGCGATTTAATGGAACAAGAGTATTTTGGAGTATCACTGGAAAAGTTACTGACCAGTGGTGGACAGACATTATATATGGTTGCATGGTCACTGATTATTGGAACAATCATAGGAATTATTTTGGCACTGATCCTTGTACTTTGCCGTAAGGGAGGACTGATAGAGAATCTGATCCTTTACAATATTGTAAGTATCTATATTAATATAGTAAGAAGTATTCCATTTGTGATCTTACTGGTAGCGATCATGCCGTTGACAAGGGCAATTGTTGGAACGACCATCGGAAGTACAGCATCACTTGTCCCGCTTGTTATTTATATCAGTCCATATCTTGCACGCTTGATGGAAAATAGCTTACTGGAGATTAATCCGGGTATTCTGGAAGCGGCTGAAGCAATGGGGGCATCTACCTGGCAGACGATTCGGTATTTTCTGCTTCCGGAAACACTTGGGTCTATCGTACTCGCATTGACAACAGGTACGATCGGGTTGCTTGGAGCATCAGCAATGGCTGGATATGTAGGCGGAGGAGGTGTCGGAGACCTGGCACTGACTTATGGATATCAGAGGATGAATACACCATTGATGATTTTTACTGTAGTTGTACTGGTTGTATTTGTACAGATTCTTCAGCTTGCAGGAAATACAATTTCAAGAAAACTCAGACAACATAGATAATTGATTAAGAAAGAACGAGGAGAATTATATTATGAAAATCAAGAAAATTATTGCAGGATTATTAGTAGCGACAACAGCATTCAGCCTGGCGGCATGCGGAAATTCAGGTTCAGGAGATACGAAGAAAAGTGACGCGGATACATCAGAGAAAAAGGAAATCGTCTATGGAAAATCCCAGGGACCATATACAGAACTTTTCGAAGATGCAATCGTTCCAATTCTTGAGAAAGAAGGATATACTCTGAAAGCTGTTGACCTTTCAGATCTTCAGACAGCAGATGTTGCACTGAATGACGGAGATGTAGATGTCAATGTAGAACAGCATACAGCATACATGGACAGTTTCAATCAGAGTTATAACGCAGATCTGGTTGCAATCAGTCCGATTCCAACTGTTCCGGCAGGAGTTTATTCAGAAAAATACGATTCTGTAGATGAAATCCCGGATGGTGCGAAGGTTGCAGTCCCAAATGATGCGTCCAACACAGCACGCTGCTATCTGATGCTTCAGAAAATCGGCTGGATCAAGCTTGACGAGAATGCTGATCCATCCACAGTTACACAGGATGATATTGTAGAGAACCCACATAATATTGAATTTACAGAAATGAACAGCATGACAATTCCGGCAGCAGAATCTGATTTTGATTATATTGCAATCACAGGAAGTGTTGTATATAATGCAGGCATTGATGCTTCTACAGCACTGGCCAATGAAGATATTTCAGATTATCTTGTACTTCAGGTTGTTGTAAAAGAAGAGAACAAAGATGCAGATTGGGCACAGGCAATCGTGGACGCATACCACTCAGATGAATTCAAACAGTATATGAAAGAAAACAATGATGGATTATGGTGGATCCCGGAGGAGCTTCAATAATTAAGAAAGGCAGTGATGAAAATGGATCAGACAGAAAAATTAATCCTAGAGGCAATCGATCAGCACAGAGATGAGATCATTGAATTTGCCAGAGATATATACGATCATGGAGAACTTGGATATAAAGAATTCAATACAGCAGAAAAATTCATAAAGAAGATGAAAGAATTAGGTTTGCGCACAGAAACCGGACTTGCAATTACAGGAACAAAAGCGTATTTAAATGAAGAAAAGAAAGATACAGCAAGCCTTGCACTTCTTGGAGAACTTGATGCACTTAGGATTCCGGAGCATGCTCATGCGAATCCAGAGACAGATGCGGCACATTGCTGCGGACATCATGCACAGATGGCTGGAATCTTTGGTGCGGCACTGGCTCTTACAGTTCCGGAGATCGCGGAAAAACTGGATGGACAGGTGGTATTTTTTGCAACACCGGCGGAAGAGTATGGTGAAATTGGATTCAAAAATGAGCTGCGTGCACAGGGGAAAATAAAATATGGCGGTGGAAAATGTGAGCTGCTTCGTATCGGCGCATTTGATGATATTGATCTTTGTATTACACATCACATTGCACCGGGGGATGACATCATAGTAGGAAGCGGAACCGGAAATGGATTTGTATCTAAAGTGATCCGTTGTTTAGGTAAGGCAGCCCATGCGGCAGGAACACCGGAACAAGGTGTAAATGCTCTGTCGGCGGCGTCACTTGGTCTGCAGGCACTCGGTCTGAATCGAGAGACATTCCGTGATGAGGATTGTGTCCGTGTCCATCCGATCATTACAAAGGGTGGCAACCTGGTAAATGTAGTGCCTGATGAAGTTGTAGTAGAGACATTGGTAAGAGCTAAAACAATCGAGGCATTTACAGATGCAGCGAAGAAAACAGACCGATCCTTTCACGCAGGGGCTACTGCAATGGGAGCGAAGGTTGAAATCACAACACTTCCGGGATATCTTCCGACACTTGCGGAAGAAGCACTCCCAGAATTAAAAAGAGCAGCAGAACTTTCTGCACCGGAAACAAATGTGATCGAGGCCTCAGGACATACGGGAGGATCAACAGATGTCGGTGATGTCCAGCACTTAATGCCTGTATATACATTTAATACAGGTGGTGTAAAGGGTGGACTCCATCAGGTAGAATTTGAAGTGACGGATGAGGAAGAAGCTTATATTGTCACTGCGAAGATGTTTGCACTTGGAGCCTATGGACTTTTGAAAGAAAAAGCAGCAAGAAGCAGAGAGCTTGTTAAAAATTATAAGCCGGTATTTGAAAATTCAGCGAAGTATGCGGAGTTTATGGATCAGTTTGATTCGAAAGAAGTGTTAGAATAATTCTATACATTCCCCTACTTTTATGGTATAATTTAAAAGTTATTTTAATGATTTATCGATTTAATGTGATGAACAGTCGCGTAATAATATCATAAAAGAAAGGAATTGAAGAAGTATGTTATCTACGATAGAATCAGTAAATAGTGCTGTGAATAACTTTATCTGGGGCGTTCCGGCTATGATCTGCATTATTGGAGTCGGGCTTTACTTAAGTATCCGGACCGGCTTCCTTCAGATTAGAAAATTTCCGTATGCGATGAAAGTGACGATCGGAAGAATGCTCCGCAAAAGAGATGCATCTGACGGTGCACTGACTCCATTCCAGGCAGTTTGTACCGCGCTGGCGGCGACGGTCGGAACAGGAAATATCGCCGGAGTCGCAGGAGCAATCGCAATCGGAGGGCCGGGCGCAGTGTTCTGGATGTGGATCTCAGCACTTCTTGGAATGTGTACAAAGTTTTCAGAAGTTACTCTTGCAGTTCATTTCCATGAGACGAATGCGGAAGGAGATCGTGTCGGTGGACCGATGTATTATATCAAAAATGGTCTGAAAAAGCATTGGCACTGGCTGGCTTATCTGTTCGCTGCATTCGGAGTTCTGACTGTATTTGGAACGGGAAATGCAACACAGGTGAATACAATTACAACAGCAATCGATTCTGCACTTTTTAATTATGGAATCATAGAAAAGGATTCTGTTGGAACATTAAATCTGATTATCGGAATTGTACTTGCTATCCTGATCGGCATGATCCTTCTTGGAGGAATTAAGAGAATTGGACAGGTTACAGAAAAGCTTGTTCCATTTATGGCAGCAATTTATGTGATTCTGGCACTTGGCGTTGTTGTTCTGAATTTCCAGAACATTCCGAGCGTATTTGGATCCATTTTCGAAGGCGCATTTTCACCGGCATCTGTGACCGGAGGCGCCGTGGGATCTTTCTTTATGAGTATGAAGAAAGGTGTTTCCAGAGGAATCTTCTCTAATGAGGCAGGACTTGGTACAGGTTCTATCGCACATGCATGTGCAGATACGAAAAAGCCTGTAAAGCAGGGATTTTTCGGAATCTTCGAAGTGTTTGTTGATACCATTGTAATCTGTACATTGACAGCACTCGTTATTCTGTGCAGCGGTGTTCCGGTTGGATATGGAGAGGCGGCAGGAGCAGAACTTACTATTCTTGGATTTACATCCACTTATGGAAACTGGGTATCTATCTTTACAGCTGTTGCAATGTGCTGCTTCGCATTTTCTACGATTATCGGATGGGGATTGTACGGAACGAGATGTGTGGAATTCCTTCTTGGTACAAAAGCGAATAAGCCATTCATGGTACTCTATGCACTCGTTGCAATCGTCGGTGCAACGATGGAACTTGGATTGATGTGGAATATTGCCGAGACATTCAATGGTCTGATGGCGATTCCAAACCTGATCGCAGTGTTCTTATTGTCAGGTGTAGTTGTGAGACTTGTGAAAGAATACTTTGCCGGAGAAGGCAAAGAAAGTTAAAAATAAAACTAGATATAAAAGATTTGAAGCTCTGGTGTTTTTTGAAATCACCGGAGCTTTTTTTGATGAATAAATATACGCAATTATTTATAAAAATAGCATATGGTTTTTCACATATTGCAAATAGCATAAAAGCTATGTTGAATAAAAAAGAAAATGAAAGAAAACTACACAAAAAGTGAAAGGAAAAATGAAATAGAAATATACAAAAAAACGGAAAAGTGAAAAACGTTATATTTTATGTCCTATATTGTCCAAGATTTTATTCAGTGGCTATGGTATAATTTTAGAACGCCTAAATGTGAAAAAAAGATGTTTAAAATGTGAAGAAAAAATGTATATTCTGTGAAATGCATAAATAAACAGTGCTAGCAATGCAAACAACAGAGGTTACAGGAGCTGTTGAAATATAAAAGAAGCGGAAGGAGGTTTATGCAGGCAGTAATGTCTGTGAAGTTGTGATTTGCAAACGAATGTGAACACAACGCAAGGACAGAAAGAAAACTGTTCACTTAAAAAACTAGGAGGCAAAAGAATGAGAAGAAGGTTAAAAAAACTTATCGGAATTACAACAGCTGCAGCAATGGCTGTTTCGTTAGTTCCGACAACCGTTTTTGCAGAGGAACCGGTGGCGGCTATCGCAGAAGAAACTGCAAAGAATGATAATCTTTTGAGAGTCTGGTATGATGAACCGGCAACAGATTGGCAGACGCAGTCATTGGCAATCGGAAATGGCTATATGGGAAGTCTTGTATTCGGCGGCATTAATAAAGACAAGATCCATATTAATGAAAAAACTGTCTGGGAAGGTGGACCGACAAGTTATAATGGCTATAGCTATGGTACAACAAACAAAACAGAGACAGATGCAGATCTTCAGAAAATCAAAGATGATCTGAATGCGATCCGTGAGAAACTGGATGATAAATCAGAGTATGTCTTTGGATTTAATGAAGATTCCTATGAGGCAAGTGGAACCAATACAAAAGGTGAGGCAATGGATTGGTTGAACAAGCTCATGGGAGATTTGGTAGGATACAGCGCACCGAAGGATTATGCAGACCTGTATATCTCCAATAATCAGGATTCATCAAAAGTGTCCAATTATGTCAGAGATCTGGATATGCGTACAGCCTTGGCAACTGTAAACTATGATTATGAAGGGGTTCATTATACAAGAGAATACTTTGACAGTTACCCGGATAATGTAATGGCAGTACGTCTGAGCGCAGACCAGAAAGGAAAGATCAACTTTGATACAAATCTTCAGAGTCTGATCGGAGGAAGAACTCATAAGAGTACAGTTGACGGTGACACAATCACAATGCGTGATGCATTAGGCGGAAACGGATTGAACATTGAAGCACAGTTGAAAGTTATCAACGAGGGAGGAAGCCTTTCTTCAAATGCCAATGGTTCAAATCCATCCATCACTGTATCTGACGCAGATGCAGTTACATTGATCTTTGCATGTGGTACAGACTACAAGATGGAGCTTCCAAGTTTCCGTGGAGAGGATCCACATGACGCGGTTACAGCAAGAATCAATGCAGCAGCTAAAAAAGGATACGAAGCACTGAAAAAAGACCATGTAGCAGATCATGATGCATTGTTCTCCCGTATGGAATTAGGATTCAACGAAGAAGTTCCGACAATTCCTACAGATGAACTGATCCAGAAGTACCGCAACATGGTAGATAACAATGGCGGTGAAGTTCCGACAGAATCCGAGCAGAGAGCTCTGGAAGTAATCTGTTACCAGTTTGGACGTTATCTGACAATCGCCGGATCTAGAGAAGGCGCTCTTCCGACAAACCTTCAGGGTGTTTGGGGAGAAGGATATTTCCAGTGGGGTGGAGACTACCACTTCAATATCAACGTTCAGATGAACTACTGGCCAACACTGGCAAGTAACCTTGCAGAATGTCAGACAGCATACAATGATTACCTGAATGTTCTGAAAGAAGCGGGACGTTATGCGGCAGCTGCAGCCTTTGGTATCAAGAGCGATGAGGGCGAAGAAAACGGATGGCTCGTAGGATGCTTCAGTACACCATATATGTTCTCAGCACTTGGACAGAAGAACAATGCAGCCGGATGGAATCCAATCGGTTCTGCATGGGCACTTCTGAACGCATATGAGTACTATTTGTACACAGAAGACACAGATTACCTGAAAAACGAATTGTATCCATCTCTGAAAGAAGTTGCAAACTTCTGGAATGAGGCTCTTTACTGGAGTGAGTATCAGCAGCGTTATGTATCAGCTCCTTCTTACTCACCGGAGAACGGACCGATCGTAAATGGTGCATCTTATGATCAGCAGTTTATCTGGCAGCACTTTGAGAATACGATCCAGGCAGCAGAGACATTAGGAGTTGATGCTGATCTGGTTGCAGAGTGGAAAGATAAGCAGTCAAAACTGGATCCAGTATTAGTTGGTGATGACGGACAGGTGAAGGAATGGTTTGAAGAGACATCTATCGGAAAAGCACAGGCAGGGGATCTTGAGGAAATTGATATTCCACAGTGGAGACAGAGCCTTGGTGCACAGAATTCAGGAGTGCAGCCACCGCATCGTCATTTGTCACATCTGATGGCATTATATCCATGTAATCTGATTAACAAAGACAATCCGGAATATATGGATGCAGCAATTGTATCTCTGCAGGAAAGAGGACTTGATGCAACAGGTTGGTCAAAGGCTCACAAACTGAACCTCTGGGCTCGTACAGGGCATGCTGAAGAAGCATTCCAGCTTGTACAGTCAGATGTCGGAGGAGGAAATTCAGGATTCTTAACAAACCTTTTCTGTTCTCATGGTGCAGGAGCAAACTATAAAGAAAAACCAATCTTCCAGATTGATGGCAACTTTGGCTACACAGCTGGTGTTAATGAAATGCTTCTTCAGAGTCAGCTTGGATATGTACAGTTCCTTCCGGCTATTCCGGAGCAGTGGAACACAGGTCATGTAGAAGGTATTGTTGCAAGAGGTAATTTTGATATCGATATGAAATGGTCTAATGGAAAAGCAGACCGTTTTGCAATTACTTCAAACAATGGTAATACATTCACAGGTGAATATGACAATATTGCAGCTTATACAGTAAAGAAATCTGATGGAACAAAGGTTGATGTAGATGTTATTTCAGACAACAAGATCTCGTTCCCAACAGTGGCAGGAGAAACTTATACAATTGACTTTAATGCATCACCAGATAAACTTCAGGGTGTAATCGATGCAGCAAAAGAAATTTCAGCACAGATGACAGATGAACTTCTTGCTGAACAGAAAGCACATTTGGATGAACTCATTCAGACAGCAGAAAAAGCAATTGCAGAAGAAAAATCTGACGAATATGAGAATCAGTCACAGATTCTCAGTAAAGCAATTCAGGTTGCAAAAGCTGCAATGACATTAAAAGCTTCCTATTATCCTGCAAAGGAAGTATATGATGGAAGAGATCTGGAAGAAGACTGGGCAAGTTATATTAAGACAGCAGCAGATTTAAACAATCAGTTATCTGCAGCCGTAGAACTTCTGAAAGATACAGAAGCAACAGTAAGTGAATTAGAGCTGATGAAAGAAAGTGTTGATCATGCGAAGGATGCTCTTCCGGAGCTTTGGAACAGACTGACATTGAAAATCACACCAGATAATCAGCTGACACTTGGAGAAAATGATTTAGTTGAGATTGCAAGTGAATTTGATGATCTTCAGATCAGATACACAACAGATGGAAATGACCCGATGTGGTTCTCTGATGAGTATAAAGAGCCATTTGCTGTTACAAAACCAAAAGAAAAAGTCAAAGCTGCTTTGTTCCTTGGCAGACGTCAGATGAGTGAAGTGTTTGAAGCCGAATATCTTAGTGAAGAAGGATTGAGTTCTGCGGAAGGTATTGAGGAGAATTATATTTCTGCTACAGATAACAATACGTCAGGAGATAGCGAAGGAATTGCAAATGCATTGGACGGAAAGAATAATGGTACAGCATGGTATCCAACAACTTTCCCAACAACTCTTGAAATTGAATTTGAAAAACCAGTTAAAGTAAATACAGCAGAAATTTCATTAGACTGGTTCTATAAAAACTACTATGACATTACAGATATGGATATTGAATACTTGGACGGAGAGAAATGGGTTCCAGCAGTTGAAGGAGCATCATTAGGAGAAATCTCAAAAGTATTCACATTTGATGAATTTGAGTCTAACAAAGTAAGACTTAAAATTAACAAAGCTTGGAAAATCGCTTATTATGGTTATATTGGAGTTGATGCATTCCGTTTATTCTATTTGAATGATGAGGTTACAACAGACAAGGGTGCTTTGGACCGAGTTATTGCAGTAGCACAGAAATGTGTAGAAAATGGTGAAGTAGATGCAGCAATTGATAGCGTAAAAGAAAGCTTTAATCTCGTATTTAATTATGCAAAAGATGTAAGTGCTAATATCCAGTCCAGCCAGGAAACAATCGATAATACAACAGTTGCGTTGATTGAAGAAATCCAGAAACTTGGATTTGTAGCAGGTGATAAGGAAAAACTTAAAACACACTACACATTATACAAAGCATTAAACCTTGATTTGTATATCGATGGCGAAGCGAAAGATGCATTTAAAGATGCACTTGAGAATGCAGAGAAGGTAATCGAAGATGGAGATGCATTAGAAGTAGATGTTCTTGAGGCAGACCAGAAACTTCTTGATGCAGCAAATGCACTTGTTAAGAAGGGTGATAAGACATCTCTTAAGGCACTTGTAGATTCAACTGCTGATTATAAGAAAGAGAACTATCTCAGTGCAGGATGGAATACATTCGAAGTAGCACTTGAAGATGCAAAAGCAGTTCTTGCAAATGACTCAGCAACACAGGAAGATGTAGACAAGGCAAAAGAAGTTCTTACATCAGCAATGACAGCACTTCGTTACAAAGCAGACAAGTCCGTACTGGAAGAGATCATTGGAAAAGCAAAAGCAATGGATCTGACAGGATACAGCGCAGAAAATGTTGCACTGTTCAATGCAGCTCTTGCGAAAGCAGAAGCAGTTATGGCAAACGAGGAACTTTCCGTTTACGAGCAGCCAATCGTGAATGCAGCAGTTCTTGATCTGCAGAACGCAATGAAAGCTTTGAATGATGAGAAAGAAAATGCATCCAAACCGGCTGATCCAGCTAAACCGGGAAGCGGAAATGGAAGCGGAAGTGGTGCTACAGGATCTGACAAGAATAATGGATCAGGATCTGACGGAAAACATCAGACAACAACAGCCGGTAAGCAGAATGGCGGAAAAACAGTGAACGGAACAAACGGAAAAGCAACAAAGACAGGCGATGTTACACCGATCATTCCGGCGGCAGCAGGTGTTATTCTTTCAATGGCAGCAATTGTTGTTGTACTGAAAAAGAGAAAAAGATAATGAATCAGGAAATGGATCTGATGAAGTATAACTATTAATACAGAAATCAGTAACACAGAATGATTTGAAAGAAAGAGAGAACTTTGCGAGGTTCTCTCTTTTTTTGTTGAGTGCATAAATATACGATATGATTTATAAAAATACCATAGAAATTTTCACATATTGGCAAATAAA
>OHTI01000718.1_pt1 | contig 11479 bp, 12 predicted proteins | sample 1578941 | NCBI WGS metagenome assembly OHTI01 (sample SAMEA3879609, study PRJEB24766) | human gut metagenome | biome: human-associated habitat; feature: feces | place: USA | collected 1985/1987
ATCGGCTCCTCGCTGGTCGTGGCGTATTCCGACATCCCCTGGAACGGCCCCACGGCGACGACGAACGTCTGCTATCTGGATGGCGAATATATCGTCAACCCCTCGCAGGAGGAACGCAACGCGTCCCAGTGCTTTGTTACCATCGCGTCGACCCATGAGAAGGTCGTCATGATCGAAACCGAGGCAAACGAAGTCAAAGAAGACATCCTCATGGAGTGCATCAAGCTTGCCCATGAGACCAACGTCAAGGTTGTCGAGTTCATCAACACCATCGTCGACACCATCGGCAAGCCCAAGTTCACCTTCGAAAAGGCTGCCGTCAACCACGAGATGCTCGACGATCTGTGTGAGTACGGTCTGGACAAGATCGCCTACGCCCTCGACACCGACGACAAGAACGTCCGCGAAGAGCGCCTGACCGCTGCCGTCGTCGATTTCAAGGAGAAGTTCGGTGAAAAGTACGCAGACGACTGGGACGTCCAGATCGATGTGTGCCTGTACAAGATGCAGAAGAAGATCGTCAAGAAGTGGCTGCTCGAGGGCAAGCGTGTCGACGGTCGTACGCCCGATGAAATCCGCCCGCTGGATGCCGAGGTCGGCGTTCTGCCGCGCGTCCACGGCTCGGGCCTGTTCACCCGCGGTCAGACGCAGGTCCTCTCCGTCTGCACGCTCAACACGCTCTCTGCCGCGCAGAAGCTCGATACCATCTACGACGAGACCGAGCGCCGCTATATCCACCACTACAACATGCCGCAGTGGTCCACCGGTGAGGCGCGCGCGAGCCGCTCCACCTCCCGCCGCGAAATCGGTCACGGCGCGCTTGCCGAGAAGGCGCTGCTGCCGGTCATTCCGTCGGTCGACGAGTTCCCGTATGCCATCCGCGTCGTCTCCGAGGTTGTTTCCTCCAACGGCTCGACCTCGCAGGCTTCGATCTGCGGCTCGACGCTTGCTCTGATGGACGCAGGCGTTCCCATCAAGCGCCCCGTGGCGGGCATCTCCTGCGGCTTGATTTCCGATAAGGAAACCGGCACGTGGAGAACCTTTACCGATATCCAGGGCGTCGAGGACTTCCACGGCGAGATGGACTTCAAGGTTGCCGGTACGACCGAAGGCGTCACCGCCATCCAGATGGACCTCAAGAACGACGGTCTGACGATGGAAATCATTGCCGACGCGCTCGAGCGCTGCCGCAAGGCGCGCCTTGAGATCCTCAACGAGATTATGATTCCCTGCATCGCAAAGCCGCGCGACCATGTCTCCGAGTTTGCACCCAAGATGCTCACGATGAAGATTGATGTCGACAAGATCCGCGAGGTCATCGGCAAGGGCGGCTCCATGATTCAGAAGATCGTTGCCGAGTCCGGCGCGCAGGTCGATATTGACGACGACGGCACGATTCACATCGCTTCTCCCGATGCCGCTTCCTGCGACACCGCCAAGAAGATGATCGACGACATCTGCTTCGTGCCCGAGGTCGGCAAGCTGTACTACGGCAAGGTCGTCCGCATCCTGCCCATCGGCGCGTTTGTCGAGCTTGCCCCCGGCAAGGACGGCATGATTCACATCTCCAAGCTCGAAAACCACAGAGTCGAGAAGGTCGAAGACGTCCTGAACGTCGGCGACATGACCTGGGTCAAGGTCACGGAGATCGACGAGAAGGGTCGCGTCAACCTCTCCCGCAAGGACGCGCTCAAGGAGCTCGCCGCACAGGATAAGTAAAAAACCGTTCCCTCCCGCACCTGCGGGAGGGAGTTTCTTTATGCAAGCGTGCAGGGAACGAACTATAATTCGTTCCCTGCACGCTGTTTTATACGTTATGTGATTGTATGGGTGCAAGCTCAGACAATCAGCTCCGCATGGCTGCTGCCATCAGGACCTTTGGAGACGACGATTTGGCGGTCAATACGTTCTTTGAGCTCGGATACGTGCGAGATGATGCCGACCAGACGGTTTCCCTCCGTCAGACCCGCGAGCGTCTGATACGCCTTGCTGAGCGCCGAAGAGTCGAGCGAGCCGAAGCCCTCGTCCACAAAGAGCGTGTCGAGATGAATACCTGTGGACATCTGCACCTCGTCGGAAAGACCCAGCGCCAGTGCCAGCGAGGCAAGAAACGCCTCGCCGCCGGAGAGCGTATTGACGCTGCGCTCCGTCGCGTTGATGTGATCGACGATGTCCAGATCTAGACCGCTTCTGCGCTGCTTGTTGTCCGCATTGCGGCGGCGCTTGAGATCATACTGCCCGCCGGACATCTTCTGGAGCCGGAGGTTCGCGCGGCTCAGGATGTGGTCAAAGTACGTTGCCTGAACATAGGTTTCCAGATCGATCTTTGCCTTGCCCGAAAGTGTTCCGGCGGCAGTTCTGGCAAGCACGTCCATCCAGGTGAACTTCTGCTCCAACGCATCAAGCGTATCACGCTGTTTGATGATCTTATCATGCGCGCGCCCATTGACCGCAAGCCGGGTGTGAACGCTCTGGCGCTGTTCATCAAGTTTCTGACCCCTTTGTATATGCAGCTTCGCAGAGAGCTTGTCCAGATCGGCGTCCGCGCCGGTTTTCAGCTGCTCGCGCAGCTGCCGGATTGCGGCGCGGGTTGCGGTAAGTGTGTTCAGGGAAGACTTTTCCTTCGTCTGCGCGTCGGTCAGCGCCTGCTCCAGCGCATCTGCGCGTGTTTCCAGCACGCCGATTTCCTGCTCGGCGGAAGCCTTGTCCTTGCAGGTAAGCACCTGACGAAGCTCGGAGATCCGCGCGGCAAGGGCATGCTGCGTTTGCAGCATGCCGATCTGCTTGTCCGCCTTGTTCCGTGTGTCCTGCGCAGCGCGCAGCGCATCCTCTGTTTTTGGAATTTGCTTGTCCAGATTTTCTTTGCGGCGGATGTTCTGTTTCGCTGTTTCGATCTGCGCGTTCAGTTCGCCAATTTGTGTTTCAGCGATCTGCAGCTGCTCCTGCGCGGTGGATTCTGCCTGCTCTTCGGAAAGACCTGGCAGCAGCGTTTCCAAAGCCCTGCGCAGAGCGTCTGCCTTTTCTTCCACTTTTGCTTTTTGCGCTGCGGCGCTTTCGCTTGCGGCGGAAGCGGCGGCTTGCGCATCGTCATATGCGGTTTTTGCGCATTTTACCTGTTCCTCTGTGGGAGCGTGCTCAGACAGCACCGCCGGGCGCGGGTGCTCCACGGAGCCGCAGACCGGGCAGGGGATTCCGGCTTGCAGGCTGCCTGCAAGAATGCCCGCCTGCGCGTCCAGAAATGCCCGCTGCATCCGGGTGTATGCCTGAAGCTGCTCGGCTGCCGCCTGTGCCAGCGCGAGATACGCCGTTTGTTTTTCTGCAGCGTTTTCTGCTCTGTATGCAGGTTTTTATAATCAGAGATCAGATTTTTCAAAGAGTTCCTGCGATTGGAGCATTTGCAGGAGTTCCGCTCCATGGAACACTTCAAACTGGACCTCATTGAATATCTGGATTACTACAGCAACCACAGGATCAAGGCAAAACGGAAGGGCTTGCCGCCCGCGATTCACAGACAACAAGCCCTCTCGGCAGCTTGAACAATTTCTATTAAGATTATTTGTCTAACTTTTTGGGGTCACTTCATTTCTGGTGAACTTTTTTGAATCAGCGCTGATCAACGCATTTTTGAAAACTCTGCCTGCCTTTCCAGTTTTCAGAGTTCTTCGATGTAGGAAACGCTTCCCAGTGTCCGGAGCAGGCACATGCTCTCCTCGTGTGACCGTGCGACGCGGCTTTTGAGCGTGATGGTGAAGGTCACCGAGTCGACGCTTTCGGCAGAGTCCGGCTGCAAAAGGAGATTGCTAGGATCAAAATTCTGTTCGCGCACGCTTGCCAGAAAATTGCGGATGGACGTATTCTTCCGCAGCTCGACAAAGGCATCGATCTGCCGGGACTTCCGGCGCATCCGGAAATCCAGCTCGTGCAGCACCGTGAAGATCACGAAGATGCTCAAGCAGGCCGGGGCCGCGACCTCATAGAGACCGATGCCGAGGGCAAGTCCCGCGCAGGCGCTGGTCCAGAGACCGGCCGCCGTGGTCAGACCCTTGATCTGGTTGCGCTTGGTCACAATGATCGTACCAGCGCCCAGAAAGCCGATGCCGTTGATGACCTGGGCCCCTAAACGCGCCGGGTCTCCAGACTGGTAAGACTGGTAAAGAAACTGGTTCGTCATCATGACGACGCAGGAACCGAGACGAGCATATACGTCCGCAAGCCGGCCCCGCGGTTTTTCATGCCGCGCTCCATGCCGAGAATGCCGCCGAAGAGGACCGACAGAATGATCCGGGTAGCGATTTCGGTGTACGTTAAATCCCGTAAACTCAGCATGGACCGTATCAAACCCCGTGGTTGAAGCAGGCAACGAAATGGTTGGGCGAGACCTCGACCAGCGGCGGAATACCCGCGCGGCACTTCTGCTCACATTCGAAGCAGCGGTTGGCGAAGCGGCACTCATCGGGAAGGTTGATGGGGCTCGTGATTTCGCCCTTTAAGGAAATGCGCTGGCGCTTGTTGTGAAGGTCCGGGATCGGGATAGCGGACAGAAGCGCCTTGGTGTACGGATGGATGGGGTTTGCGAAGAGCTCCTCTGACGGCGCTTTTTCCACGATCGAGCCCAGATACATGACCGCGATCTCGTCGGAGAAATGGTTGACAACGCTGAGGTCATGCGTGATGAAGATGTACGTCAGACCCATCTTCTGCTGAAGCTCTTTGAGAAGGTTCAGGATCTGCGCCTGAATGGACACGTCCAGCGCGGAAACGGGCTCGTCGCAGACGATCAGCTTCGGATTCAGGGAAAGCGCCCGGGCAATCCCCACCACCTGCCGCATGCCGCCGTCCAGCTCATGGGGATAGTGATCCAGCAAATTGGGGGGGATGTCCACCCGCTCACAGAGCTTGTCTACCATCTGATCGATCTGCTCGCTGGTCCCCATATGCTGCACCTCATACGGTTCCCGCAGAATCTTGCGCACCGTCTTTCGGGGGTTCAACGAGGAATACGGGTCCTGAAAGATGATCTGCATCTTCCGGCGGAACGCTTGGCTTTCCTTTCCCTTTGCCTGAAACACATCCTCGCCTTCAAACAGCAGCTCTCCCCCGGTGGCCTTCAGCAGCCGCATGGTGACGTTGCCGATGGTGCTCTTGCCGCATCCGGATTCTCCGACCAGCCCCAGCGTCTCGCCGGGATAGATTTCAAAGCTCACATTGTCCACGGCATGCAGCTTTCCCTTGCGTTTGATGTTAAAATACATCTTTAAATTCTTGGCCTCCATGAGAGGCCGTTGACCGTTGGTTTGCATCTTCACTTCCCTCCCTTCTGTTGAAAGCAGGCTACAAAATGATCTTTGCTCAGCTGTACCATACCGGGATGCGTCTGGGTGCACGGCTTTGTGCACATGCTGCAGCGGGGATGGAACGGGCAGCCGGTCGGGAGGTTTTGCGCATCCGCCACCCGCCCGGGAATGGCGTGCAGCCGTTCTCTGGCGCCGGTGAGCTTTGGAATGGCATTGAGCAGTCCGGCCGTATAGGGGTGGGCGGGATTTTGAAATACCTCCCGGACCGTTCCGTATTCGATCACTCGCCCGGCATACATCACCGCCACCTTCTGGCACAGCTCCGCCACAATCCCCAAGTTGTGGGTAATCATCAGCAGAGAGGAATTGTATTGCACCTGAAGCTGCTTCATCAGCTCCAGAATCTGCGCCTGTATGGTCACGTCCAGGGCCGTGGTAGGCTCATCGGCAATCAGCAGCTCCGGATTGCAGGCCAGACCGGCTGCAATGCCCACGCGCTGCCGCATGCCGCCGGAAAACTGATTGGGATAATCCTTGATCCGGTTTCCCATGATGCCCACCATCTCCAGCAGCTCCGAGGCCCGGGCCTTGGCCTGCTTGTTGTTCATACCGGCGTGCTTGCGGAGCACCATGGCGATTTGCTCGCCCACTGTAAACACGGGGTTTAGGGCGGTCAGGGGGTTCTGAAAAATCATGGAGATTTTATTCCCCCGCAGATTTTCCAGCTCCTTCTCCCGCATCTCAAAGACAGATTTTCCGCAGTAGGTGATATTGCCGCCTGTAAACCTTCCCGCCGGTTTCGGCAGAAGATTTAAAATGGACAGGGCCGCCGTCGTCTTACCGGCTCCGGCCTCCCCCACCAGGCCCAGGCTCTCGCCTTTGTAGATGGTCAGATTTAATCCATTTAATGCGTGGACCGTCGCCCGTTCCGTTTTGAACTCGACGCTTAGGTCCGAAATCTTTAACAGCTCTTCCATGGCATATCCTCCCGTCAAACCTTTTTGGGGTCCAGAACATCCCGCAGGCCGTCGCCCAGGAAGTTAAACGCCAGAACCGTCAGCATCAGAGCAATACCCGGCGCCAAAACCAGCCAGGGGCAGGTGGCAAGGTATGCCCGTCCATCGGCAATCATGTTGCCCCAGGAGGGCGTGGGAGCCGGAATGCCCAAATTCAGGAAGCTCAAGGTCGCCTCAACCAGAATGGCATTGCCAAAGCGGCTGCTGGCCAAAATGATAATCGGCGTGGTGACATTGGGCAAAATCTGGGAAAACATAATATGGAAATTCGAGGCGCCCAAAACCCGGGAAGCCGAAACAAATTCCTGCTTCTTTACAACCATAACGTTGTTGCGTACCACCTTGCAGTAGCGCACCCAACCGGAAATGGTGAGGACCGCCACCAGGTTCAGTACACTGGTTCCCATCACCGCCATAACGGCGATGGCTAAAATGATGTTTGGTATGGCTAAGAACACATCACAGGCGCGCATGATGATCTTATCCGCCACACCGCCGATATACCCGGCCACAATTCCCAGCACCGATCCCACCAGCACCTGCAGAAAAACTGCCGCCGCCGCAATCAAAAGCGATGCCGTGCCGCCGGTCAAAAGCCTGGTCAGCACGTCCCGGCCCAGCTGGTCCGTGCCCAGAATGTGGCCGGACCAGCCGTCCACAAACCCCACCGGGGACAGCAGCCGCTCACTGATGGATGACTTTTCCGCGTCATAGGCCACAAAAAGAGGCGATACAAAACAAATCAGCAAAATGCTGAGGGCCAAAACAAACCCCACCACAAAGAAGGGACTTCTGCGCATCCGGCGCAAAATAATATTTTGATTCAACGTAATCCCTCCTTATTCCAGCGTGATACGGGGATCTACAATGGAGTTAATAATATCCACCAGCAGATTGATGATGGCAAACATCGCCGCAATGATCAATAGGGACGATTGCACCAGCTGATAGTCCCGGGTACTGACCGCCTGGTTGACCAGCTGTCCCAAGCCGGACCAGGAAAAGATCGTCTCTACCACCACGGTCCCGGCCAGGAACACGCCGATCTGTACGCCCACCAAGGTGATAATGGGAATCAGCGCATTTTTAAAGGCATACTTCCACAGAACTTCCCTGCGGCTCATCCCTTTGGCATAGGTGGCTGTAATGTAATCTTCCTTCAGGACGTCGATCATGCCGGAGCGTCCGATTCGCGTAATCTCCGCCGCCACCGGATATCCCAGCGTAATGGCAGGCAAGATGACAAATTTAATTCCGCCGTAGCCCATGGCCGGCAGCCAGCCCAGCTGTGAGGAGAAGATATAAATCAGAAGAATGCCCAGCCAGACCGGCGACATAGACTGTCCAAAAATGGCAAAAAACATCGCCATAAAGTCCGTCACCGTCCCCTGCTTGGAGCCGGCTATAATCCCCAGGGGAATACTGACCAACAGGCAAACCAAAATGGTCCAAAACGTCAGCTGTGCGGTAACTGGCAGACGGTTGGCAATAATATCGGCAACCGGCTGCTTATAAATTGTGGAGGTGCCCAGGTCTCCCTGTAAGACCCCGGAAATGTAGATAAAATACTGCTGGTACAGCGGCTTATCCAATCCCAGCTTTTCCTCCATGGCCGCCACCTGTTCCTCGGTTGCGTCATCCGGAAGCATCATCCGTGCCGGACTGCCGCTGGCCATGCGAATCAGGAGGAAGGCAAAAATGGATACAAAAAACAGGACAATCAAAGTCTGTAAGACTCGCTTGCCAATATAGCGCAATATCATAAGTAATCCTCCGTCGGCGTCGGCTTCTGCAAAAGCCTTGCAGCGTTCACCGCCAGCCGCAGGAAAAGCGCCGGCCTGACCTGCGGCCGCACCGGCGGCGCAAATTGCGCCGCCGGTGCCGCGCGGCTAAATGGGGTAAATTATTCGTGGGTGACGTATTTGAAATTGAACAGACCGTCCTGATACAGCTCAATTCCCTCTACGCCGTAGGTAATTGCATAGGTAGAAGACAGGCGGACCAGCGGGAAGTGGACCAGATCCTCGCTCCAGAGAACCACGCACTCTTCCAGCAATTCACGGCGGGCGTCGGCATCCATTTCAGAATTGGAAGCCAGAATCTTGGCATTCAGCTCCTCATCCACAAAGTCGCTGTGATGCGCGTCGTTGAGTACCCGCATGTTGAAGTACTTATACGGCTCGCCGTTTTCCTGCATGGTCGCCACCAGGAATACATCGTAATCGCCCGTGGCCCGCAGATCCGTCAAGGTTGCCGTCTCTACCACTTCCACCGAGCTGTTGAAGCCAACGGCCTGGAGCATATCGGAAACCGCCAGCAGGCTCTCCTGGGACTTCTGGGTACCTGTGTTGGAAACCAGAACCACAGGCTCCCCGCTGTAGCTGCTCTTGGACAGATATTCCTGCGCCAGCTCCGGATCGTAATCGTAGTGAACGGCATCTTCCGTGTAGCCGATGACGGATTCCACAGCAAAGCTATCCGTGATGGAGGCCTGGCCGCCGAAGACATAGTCGGCAATGCTCTGCCGGTCAATGGCGTGGGCAAAGGCCAGACGCACGTTCTTATCCTGGAAAACAGAGCCGTCGCCACACTGGAACCCAAAGTACTGCACGGTACCGGTGTTGATGTTGACCATTTCAATGGTATCCTCGCTGCCTTCGTACAGCCCCAGGTTATCCGCCGCGATGCCGCTGGAGGCGATGTAGGCCTGCACGTCTCCGTTGAGGTGTCCGGCAATGGCCGTGGAAGCCTCCAGGACAAATCTCAGGTAAACGTCGTCATAGTAGGAGTCGAAGTCTCCCCAGTAGTTTTCGTTCTTGGTCACATGGACGTACTGGCCGTCAATCCACTCGTCAAAGATCCAGGGGCCGGTGCCCACAAAGTTCTGGTTGTTGAAAGCGCTTTCACCCTCGGCTTCCCACTGCGCTTTCTGAATGATCGCCGTGACGGAGAGGCTATTCATAACCGGGGCATAGGGCTCAGACAACTGGATGGTCACGGTGTAGTCGTCGGAGGCCTCGACTCCGGTCAGAAGAGACCAGTAGATGGAAGCAATGTTCAGGTTGGGATCGTCAATCAGACGTTGGAACGTGCAAACGACATCGGCAGAGGTAAAGTCCGTACCGTCATGCCATTTGACATCCTTCCGCAGGGAAAATGTGATTTCCGTGCCGTCCTCAGAAAACGTCCAGCTTTCCGCCAGGCAGGGGGTGTAATTTCCCTCGTGGTCCGACTCCACCAGCATATCAAAACACATATTACGGGGCTGATAGCCGGGGGCGTTGTTGGCATCCAGCGGATCCAGGGTGACCAGGTTTTCGCTCAGGGCAATGGACAGGGTCTTCCCTGCGGTTGGGTTTCCCGCCGAAGAGGAACCCTGCGTCCCGGCATTGGCGGAGGGATCTGTTGTGTCCGCTGCGGGGGTGTTGGTGCAGCCTACCAGTCCGGCCACAGCAAGCGCTAAAATCAGCGTCAATGCGATCATGCGTTTTTTCATAATTTCCTCCTGCTTTCATTTTTTATTTATTTCACAATGTAAAATTGCAAAATACTGCATCTATCGGCCCATCCAACCGCCGTCTACCGCGATGGTACAGCCGTTGATATAGTCGGACGCCGGGCTTGCCAGAAATACGGCGATTCCCTTGAAGTCCTCCGGTCTTCCCCAACGTCCCGCCGGAATCCGGGCCAGAATTTCCGGACTGCGCTGCGGATCGCTGCGCAGAGCCGTGGTGATTTTTGTGGCAATGTAGCCGGGCGCGATGGCGTTGACCTGAATGCCGTACTGCGCCCATTCGTTGGCCAATGTCATGGTGATGCCCCGCACGGCGGATTTGGATGCGGTGTAGGAGGGGGTTCGAATCCCCCCTTGGAAGGACAACAGAGAGGCTGTATTGACAATCTTTCCGGGAATCTGATTCCGGATCATCTGTCCGGCCACCCGCTGGGTGAGGAAGAACAGCGTCTTGATGTTCAGATTCATCACATCGTCCCAATCCTTCTCCGTGAAATGCAAAGAGTCCTCCCGGCGGATGGCGCCTGCGTTGTTAAACAGAATATCAATCCGGCCGTAGTGCTCCATCACCGCGCTGTAAACCTTTTCCACCGATTCCATTTGGGACAGATCCGCCCGCACCGCAAAGAAGCGGCGGCCCAGGGCCTCAACCAGCTCCTGTGTTTTGGTGATATCGGAGCGGTAGACTGCCGCGATATCCGCTCCGGCTTCCGCCAGCCCCACCGCAATGGCCTGGCCAATGCCGTCATTGGCGCCCGTTACCAGAGCGATTTTACCCTTTAAACAAAACTGATCCAAAATCATTTTGACGCTCCGCCTCCGATCCGAATGAGAATTTTTCCGTTTTTCGTGCCGGACTCCTGAAGCGCCAGCGCCTCGCCCAATTGCTCCAGGGGGAATTCCGCAGCAATCATTTTTTCAAAATCAAAGCCGCCAAGGCCTCCGTCGCTGCTTTTTGCGCCGCTTGCGGCTCGGCCTGAGCTGCCGCAAACCCGAGAATGATTGGAATTGCCGCTTGCGAAAGCTCCGTTTGCCCTCCGCTGCGCGGCGAAAGGCGCAGTGCGGCAACTTCAAACATCACGCGCCATTCTTCAATTGCGGAGCGGCAGATTTCCGCCGCTCTTCCGCACTCGCAGCAAAGCAGCCCGACCAGAAGCTTCGGAAGCGAGGCATCGTCAAAAAAAGCGGAAACAAATTTTTCGCAAACGCTCTCCGCACTTCCTCCGCGAGCTGCACCGTTCATAAGCTCAAAAACCCCGTCGCCGATGACGGCAACGCAATTCTCTGCGCATGAACATATTAAATCTTCTTTCGTTTTAAAATAATAATGCAGTGTGCCTTTGCTTATTCCGAGTTCGTCGGCAACGTCGCGCAGGCTGACGCTTCCAACCCCGCGCTTTGCAAAGAGCTTTGCGGCACAGTTGATGATTTCTCCGCCGGTATCTATGTTCAGCTTTGCGCCCATTCCGCAGCCTCCGTTTCGGTTTTAAGTCAGCTTTGTAAAACAGTTTTGATTGAGCTGACTCCGCTTCGTTCAAATATCAAATATCAAATATCTGTAAGGTAAAAACAAAAATCAGAATTCGATTCCGTTGATTTTTTTTGCCGTTTCAAAAATCAGTATTGACGCCGCAGCGGATGCGTTCAGGCTCTCC
>OHTI01000735.1_pt1 | contig 11200 bp, 7 predicted proteins | sample 1578941 | NCBI WGS metagenome assembly OHTI01 (sample SAMEA3879609, study PRJEB24766) | human gut metagenome | biome: human-associated habitat; feature: feces | place: USA | collected 1985/1987
TTTTGGCTCTTGACATATTTATTTTAAAACAACGAAAAAAGATACCCACAAGTGAGTATCACAACTGTCACGTTGTTGTCCTCCTTATGGGTACCATTTTAGTGTACCTTCCTTTTAAAAATTAATCTTCACTTCTGCGAATCTTGCGAACAGTTGCAATGGAAGCACCTAATGCAATAATTACTACGCCTAACATCATATACATCATGTCTTTGTTTTTAGCAGTACCAGTATTTACACTAGGCAACAAGACATTCTGGTATACGATTGAATAACGATGATTATCATCTACGTGTACTTCCTTGTCATTTACAAACAATCCTTCGTCCGTAAATTTAACCTTTACAACCTCATCTGATAACTTATATCCTTGCGGAGCACTTGACTCTTTGATATAAGTTGTTCCATAACGAATCAAGAATTCAGCAGTACCAGTTTCCTGATCACCTGCGATAGTTTCAAGTTTTGAACTTTCAGCACAGTTTTCCTGTGAATATGAAGTGAATTCAAATTTGTTTGACTTGATATTCTGTCCAGTTACACTGTCAACCTTGTTCACCAAGATACGTGGTAAAGCAGTATGTTTTGGATATACTGTTACATCATACTGGAACAATTCGTCTTCATCATCCCATGTTGGAATTCCAACAATAAATGGAGTGATTGTTTCAAAATCAGCCAAATCTTCAACATAGACTAGATACACACCAACAGGAAGATCTTTGCAAGTTGCTTTTCCTTCTTCATCCGTTGTCATTTCATAGTCAGGAGTCTCAACTTTTTTAGCCAGATCCTTTGCTACTTTGTCGATCTCATCTGCTGTTTTAATCTCATTCAAGTCCAAATCCTCATCTGCAAAAGGCTTATATTTAATGATATATTCGCCTTTTACGATATCAGCAATCTGAACCACACCGAATTTAACATTTTCTTTGGAAAGATATTTATCATAAGCATCTGTCAATTCTACTGAGATTGAACCTAACCCATTATCAGGAACCTTAGTCAAATCCTCTTCAGGAAGAATTGTAATGTCCCCTACATCTGGATTATCTGTAATATCTTTAGCCTGCACATTTAAGCATGGTACTAAAACTAGCATCAGGCTTAATGCTAAACCAATTTTTTTCAGAATCTTCATGATTTTAACTTTCTCTCCTTTCTCTTATTTAAAATAAATCTAACAATCAACATAAATACAATTAAAAATGGAAGTGCTGTAAATAGAAGTTCTCTCCAACTCATCATTTCTGGTTCAATGGCATCTTTTTTCTTCTCACTATACGGAACACGCTTCCCAGTCAGAATCAATCTGTGTGTATTTATTCCATATGGAGTACATGTAATCAAAGTTGCAAGATCCTTACCTTCTTCAATTCCAAGAACATCAGGAGCTTCTTCTTTTTTAACAATCTCAATTTTATAGATTTGGTAAGCTAATGTTTTGTTACCAACATGGATATAAAACAAATCGTCTTTTTTTAATTCATCAAGCCTTGTAAAAAGCTTTGCGTTTGGCAAACCCCTATGACCTGTCAAAACAGTACGAGTATTCTCACCGCCGACTGGGAATGATGAGTTCTGTAAATGACCTACACCATTTGACAATACATCATCACTTGTTCCGTGGTAAATTGGAAGGTCAACGCCTATCTTTGGTATCTCTATCGAACCCATGATACCTTTACCAGTCAGATTTAAAATGCTTTCGTAGTTTTCGTCTGAAAGTATTTCAGTATCAATGTTTCCGACTGATGCACCTCTGGTTTGAAATAACATATCATTGTACTTTTGAGCCGATTGTATCTGCTCTTTGACTTTTGATTTGTCAGTTTGTTTTACTTCACTTTCATATGTGGATATCATGTTGTTTTGTTGAATACCACTATGAATACTTGAAACAAGTGGAACTGAACATAATCCTATGCCCATGATGACAAGGATACGTACTGTCCAGCTCGTTTCTTTTATTGCTTTAATAATCGACTTCAAAATTCAGCCCTCCAAAAATGGAAGATGGCAATACTGCCATCCTAACCATTTCATTCATTTTCTAATTAGTCTTTTTTGTTTTTACGTTTTTTATCTAATGCTAATGCACCAACGACTGTGATTGTACCTGCACCTAAGCAAATCATAGTTAAGTTAGAACCAGTGATTGGTAATTTAGTTCCTACATAGTTGACAACAGTGATGTTAGCAGAACCATCTGTTACATCTGTTTTTAAGTTAGTATCGCTTTCTTTGTAAGCACCATTTAAGAATTCCTTAACATGAGCAGTTGCTTCTAATGTTTTTAAAGTCTTGTCAGTAGCACCTTCACCTGCGTTGTAGTTGTTACGTTCATCCGTGAATGTTGGTTTGATTGTGATAACGATTGGGTCTTGCAATTCTCGATATCCAGCTGGTGAATCCGTTTCTTTTAAGTAATAAGTTCCCTGATCTAAACCTAAGATTGTAAATACACCTTTAGCATCTGATGCCATTTCTACTGCACTGCTAGGGCGTGCTCCTCCTGTGTGGTCAGTTCCACCTAAAGAATCACGGTTCATAACAACATATCCGTTTGGAGATTTCTTAACATACACTTCATTTGTGCAGTTTTCATCACTGTATAGACGGAATTTAGCATTTTTCAACAATTTGTTGTGGTTGTTGACCTTTAAACCATTGATTTTATAAGTGAAGCAAACTACTGTATCCCAAGGAGTTGTTCCTGTAGAACCATTTCCATCACTGTCTGGGTTGTTGCTATATTCAAGGCGAACAGCATTTTCAAATCCAGCACGACCAGTACGAGTCGATGCATTGTCATTCAATGTCGCATTATAGTTTAAACGAACAGATTGGCCATAAGTATTTTCGTTGTTGTTCATTCCTTCTGGGAATTGTTTGTCAACGATAGCTTTTAAATCTGGAATTTCTGCATAGAATGTGTCTTCACCACTATTTTCAACTACTTTAAATTCATTACTCTTTAATGTATATGATTTCTTGTTGCTTGAAATTGTGATAGAAACAGAGTCTTTATTGAAAGTCAATGCATTGTCCATCTTGTCATGGAAAATCATTTTATATGTTTGATATCCATTCATGTCTGGTACATATGTATCGTGGTAGTAAGGAACTGTCTGTCCAATTTCATAGTCCCCAATATCATTCCATCCTACATTGTTGTCATCTTCATTGATTTTCTTAATCAAAGTAGGATAATCGGATTTGATATTAACCTGAGCATTAGGATTTGCTGTATTTGTTAAAATCAATGAAGCTGCTGAATGTGTATCCTGTACAGCAGTAACTTCATCTGTTAAATAATAACCATATCCCAATCCACTGAACTTAACAGAACCATCGACTGCATTTACAGCTGTAACATTAACTGTATTTGGAGAAAGACCTTCCTTAACAAGTTCATCTCTTAAAGCTTCTACAAAGTGACGATAATTGCTGTAACGGCCTTCTAATTTTTGATCTGCCTGAGCACCTTCCACTTTGTTTGTATTTAAAGTTTGAATATAGTCAATTACATCATATTCAGTAACTGAAGAGGCAGATTTGTTGATTTTCTTACCAACAACAGTCTGTAAAGCTGTTTTGTAATCATTGTTCCATGTATAGTTGATTGATTCATTATCCACTGCATTTTCAGCGTCAAATAATTTATATACGTTAAATTTTTTACCAACTAGAGATTGTCCTGCATTTGGTGTAATGGTAATAGAAGCACTACCTTTACCAAAATCAGCAACTCCGTTTGGAGTCGCATAAGTTTGTGTTGCTTCAGCAGCATAGACTGGAGTCACTAATTGGGCAACACAAGTTGCTACAGGACTTAAAGTCATAGACAATGCAGTTAATCCTGCAAAAACCACATTTTTTGTTTTCATTTTAATATCCCTCTTTCTTCATTATTTAGAAATCATTTTATCTTTTTTAGATTTATATAAAGCAAAAGCTATTACGGCAACACCTAATCCAATTAATAGGATTGTTCCATTTGAACCTGTTTCAGGCAATAACTGTGTTGTTTTGTTTGTAATATCTATTGCAACAACACGATCTTTTTTAGTTCCCTCTAAGCGAACATTACCCGTTGTCTTAGATGTATCGTATTTTGTTCCATCAATAGTGAAGTTAAATGTATTTGTCTGTGGTGTAGCTGAAACATATACGGAATGTACATAAGCCTTTCCGTTTTCATCGATTGGAATTCTATAGCCTTGAGGAGCTTTTGTTTCCTTGAAGTAGTATGTCTTTTCTACATCCAGATTTTTGAAAGTTAATAAACCTTTGTCATCGGAAGTCTGTGTATCCACTACATTCTTGCAATCAGCATCACTGTATAGACGGAATTCAGCACCTTTCAAGACTTTTCCATGCTCATTTGTTTTAGTGATTTTCAAGTTGAATGGATTAACCTTGTCACTAAATGTAGCATAGCCATCCCCTGAATCCTTTGTACCTTGTGTTACAAGACTGTTTGTACCAGATGTAAATGTGATCTTGCCTGTACCAGAAGCTACGTTGAATACAACTTCGTTCGGATTCAACTGATAACCATCAGGAGATTTGATTTCCTTGATTTTGTGTGTGCCCGAAGCCAAACCTGTGATCGTAATTTCACCGCTGCCATTTGTTGTTAATTCTTTCGTTGAACCATTTGGCATAGTGTGAAGGAATACAGCACCTGCAACTGGTGTTGAAGTTCCTGCCTGTACCTTCTTGATGTCGAACTTAATTACCTTTTCATTGACTTCAGGATAGTTATATGTTTCTACACCTTCAACATGACCAGATGTTGTAATCTTTCTGACAAATACTTCATTATTGATAAAGTAACCAGATGGTGCTTTTGTTTCCTGAATCGTAATTGTACCTATAGGCAAAGAAGGCTTTCCATTTGACATATAATAAAAATCATCACCAGACACCTTGTATTCATCTAACAAATGACAATCTCCTTCAGAGTTTGTTTTTAGTACCCAAGTACGAGTAGGAGTTTGACCTGATTTAGCAGGGTCGGAATCATACAAATCTTTATAATACTTAATCGTAAATTCAGCATTTGCTAAGGAAGCTGATCCCTGTGGCTTGTTCTTGTTGGTTTCTTTGTCAATTTTACCTAACAAAATACCAATTGGGTCGGACTGAGGATAATCCTTGAATTCACCATTTGAGCCAATCCAAGAACTTTCATTTGCTTTTACTACAACTGAAACAACTGAATTATTCAAAGCATAGCCTTTTGGATTTTTGGTTTCCTTTAGATAATATGTTCCTGCATCCAATTCAACTTCATTTGACCAGTCTTTGTATTTTTCAGAACTGTCATACTTCCCAATCGTTAAAGTTTTCACTTTATTTTTATCGGCTTTTGCATCAGCTTCCGTTTTGTAAACACCATATTCAGCTCCCTGCAATGAGTAGCAAGGGTTGTTATCTGTGGCAGCTGGGTTTGCAGAAGTCTTTTTAATACATAATTTACCTTTAGACTGTACCTTGAAAGCAAGTTCAAATACGGTTCCAACGGTTTGAGGTGTTGAACCACCAAAATGATGTAGGTTTGTTTCAAATCCAAATACAACATGTCTGTATCCATTAATTGTACTCGCATCTAGCACACGTAATGTGCAGGTTGGATAACGCAAAGCATAACGGCTGCCTTTATCAGTTGTGCCTACAGATTGTTTAATATGGTGACAGAAAGCCTGAATTGCACCATTGAATGCAACTGGATCTGAAATATCAGTTAAATGATATCCTCCATTGACCCATTTGCCATAACTGTTTCCATTGATATCACGCATCGTAAAATCAATAGTTTGTCCATTCATAGTAATAGACTGAGGAACCGCTAGAGCAGACTCCGACATAGTACACTCTCCACCATCACCATCATTCCAGTCCACAGTATTGAAATATCCACCTGCTGTTGTTCTAGATTTGTTATATAGTTCCAATGGACCGTCAATTGTCTGTACGTAGCTGTTATTACCGAATTTACCTACTACATCAATAGAGGAACCAACGCTAAACACATCCTTTGTTCCTTCTGCTAAATAAGCCAGTACATTGATACTTCCAACTTTGGCTGTACCTAAACCAACGCCCACTGCTCTTCCCTTTGACTTGGAGATAACTATCTCTAGTGATTTTAAAGCACCACCCATATAAGATAGTGCCATCTCTCCTGTTTCAGGGTCATACGCACCATATTCAGACTCCAAAGGAACATCTGAACCGTTCACATATACTTTTATATTTTTTGGAATAATATTACTTGCGGTCTTTTCAGAAGCAAGCTGAAAACGTGTTGTCATGAAAGGACGTAAACTTATTGAATCCCCTACTACACTGTCAATAGAACCTGTCTTATCAACAACTGTAGTTTTAACTTTAACATCATTTTCTACATCAGCAGGAACTAAAAACTGTACCTGTAAATCTGAAAAATCCTCTTTTGGATTGTTATCTGTTTTTGCTTCTTTAGCCACAGTTTTGAAAACATCTTTATCAATTTTTAAGATGTGAGTTTTCTTATCATAAGAAAAGCCTTCTGTTAGCTGTTGACCATAATCATTTCCACGAGCCACATCATAATCGTATGGATAATTCTTCTTGGCTAAACCATTAACAAAAGGTGTGTCTGCCTGAATATAGTAAGCATCTCCATCTGTATATACTGTGCTTGGCTCCATTGCCTGTGTATAGATCGTATCCTTTGGATCTTTATCAATCAATACAGAAGTGATTGTATCGTTTTCAGATACAGCACTTGGAATTGCATACAAGTATTTTGTATATACGGTTTTAGATGTATCTATATCCATCTTTGAAAGATCCACGTCAAATGTGCCATATTTATCTGCATCTTCAGATTCAGCTTCTGCATCATTTGAAGTAGAAACAGATTCATTGGAACTTTTGTCCTGAGAAGAATCATCACTTTCAGGTTTGTTTGAATTGCTGTTTTCTTCTTTTTGCGTTTCATTTTGTTTGAATACTACATTAAAAGAAGCATCAGCCGTCTTTGTTGTGTATGCAAAACTGAAAGATTTTTTGCCAGTTGTAAATCCTGAGATTGTACTGTCATTTAAAGTAATATCATCAATAACTGCATTCTCATTGGATTTAGAAACAATTTTAACCTCTGTACCTTCGTTATAATTGGCATTATAACTTTCTCCATCAGACAGCGTTTTTGTGAAATCGCCTGATGAAAGTGTAACTGTACCATCCCCTACAACATTCACTGAAAAACCTGCCGTATTTACTGTTTGAGCAGTCGTTTCTTCTGCATAAGCAGGAAGCACCAGATTCAGCGAAGTTAACGCAGTTACAAAAAAGGCGAGAAATGTATTCTTAATCTTTTTCATACTTTCATTCCTTCCTATTAAGGTAAATGACCTTAATTTAAATCGTTCCCCTTTATTTATTTCTATCCCTAAAAATCTCTAACGTTAGAAATCTTGTTTTTTTAGTTTTAATAACATCAATGTTCTGAAAGGAAAAAACATTGACATTCTTTCAACTCAATTTAAGGAAAATCCAATAAACTGTATTTGTTCATATTTATATCGCCTCCTGTTCCATAAAATGGTGCAATAGTACGGGCGTTAACCGCTTTATTGCGTGTAAACAAAAAAGGAACTCGCCTGAGTTCCTTTTTTTAACATTAATATATCTCTTTATTTAAGAGTTTCTTTTCTTTGATTGCGGTCTGTTTTGAAATGTTGACTAGTGAATAAAAAAAACACACTAAGAACAATCAATCCGGCAAATAAAATCAATACTAATCCAAATTCCATTTTCAATCTTCACCTTCTTTTTATGAAGCAACTCAAAGAATACTCTAAGCTACAACGCAATTAGAAAAATCATTTCATCCGGTCTTCCTTCACTACCACGTGAAAGCACACTGATGTTCAACTTGGAACCTGTTCATCCCTTCACTACCATGTGAAAGCATACTAATGTACAACTATAACGTTGATATTGCACTTCAAATTCATCTTTCACTACGCATGGCATTACAGACTACTATAGAATTTTAACCTCTTCACGAATGAAGAAAGTATGATCCTAATTCATCTGTACTTTCGATATTGCTATCAAGGTCCGTGAACCAACCTTAAAAAAAAGGCGGAACATTTTATTCCACCTTAAATATATAAATCTATTTTGTTGCGCCGCAAGTCGAGCATCTGTATCCTGTTGTCACAGTTTCGGTATGTGTCACCGCATCATGGTGCACCGTCTGATAGCCAGTGACTACTTCACGCCAATCTGAGAAATATCCTCCATTCTCACCATTAATCATGTGATTATACACATGATTAGATAACGCAGCGTCATCCATATTAGTTAAATCTTCTCCACAAGCACTACAAATTGCAAATTCTCTCATCTCTTTAATTGGAACCTGTTCGTCATAGGCCGGCTGATCTACAACTGTACGAGTTTCAGTCACAGCAACCCAGTTATGTGTATGTTCAGCAGGTTTTGAACTGCTGGCACTTGAGTTGTTCTTGTTTGAACTTGTATTTGTAGTAGCCGTAGTATTCTCCTTCTTCGATTCTGAAGTATTTGACTTATTAGAAGAATCGGCTTTTGCGGTTTCTTCTTTCTTTTCTTCCTGCTTTACTTCAGTTTCATCTTTTTTCTCATCCTCCGTCTTTGCAGAATCTTCAGATGGTGTCAAAGTGGCAGTACTGCCATCTTTTTTTGTTACGTCTAAATTGACTTTATCATCTTTTAAAGAAACATCCACTTTCTTTATATCTACTGTATCTACATCTTTGAATACAAATGTTTTGTCCTGATCCTGTAATCCTACTTTCACATCCAACTTATCGTTTTCTTTGACAGTGTAATACAAAGTACGTTCTTCTTTGTTTTTTACAGAATCACCATCTTCCAACAAGTTATCACTAAAGCTTTCTTCAGAACTTGATTTTGTTTCGAATACTGTGATCTTCTTTCCAGTGTTGTTTGTGAATTTCAAAGATTTTGAATCCTTTGTCTTTTTACCAAGTGTTTTAACTTCTTTCTTCTTAGCGACTTCTGTTGTCTTTGTATCTTTTGTTTCTGTCGATGAAGAAGAACATCCAGTCAAAATCATACTTAATGCAATCGCACCTGCTGTTAAAATTTGTTTTGTTTTCATATATAATACATCCTTTCCTGCTCTATTTTGTTAAGCTTTCACTACCATGTTAAAGTGTGATATACCTTCACGCAAAATGGTATTACAGACTACTAATAGATTTTAACCTCTCCACGAATGAAGTAAGTATGATTCCAATTCATCTGTACTTTCGGCATTACTGCCAAGGTCCGTGAATCGACCCTATTTAAGAATTAAGGCAATTTGCCTTAATTTTTTATCATTTCTCTTTACAACTATATTTTACCATGTATCCTTTCAAAAAATGCTAGATTTTTGTGCGAATTTGGGAGTGAATTTTGATGTTTTGGACTTCATAGCCATCCAAATCTGTGCCGTACTCATTCATTTGCATATATACTCCTGTTCCCGAAGCCTTCACTACCATACGAAAGCGTGCTGTACTGCAACTTAATGTGTGCTTTAACATACATTGTCTATCCTTCACTACCATGTGAAAATTTGCTGTACTGCAACCTCAAATGGCATTACAGACTACTAATAAATTTTAACCTCTTCACGAATGTAGAAAGTATGATTTAAATTCATCTGTACTTTCGGCATTACTGCCAAGGTCCGTGAAACGACCTTATTTAATTCATCTATATTTTACCATTTTAATCTGGCAAAAATGCTAGAAAATTGTGCGAAATGCAATCAACCCTTTCTGAACATATGAATATAGATCAGGTCCTCCGCATACATCTTTTTTACGAAACGTATACAAAAGTTTGCTTCGTCTGTAGAAGCATAGAGCTGATACCGGCTTAGTCCAATTGTTTTTAAATTTAAGCGATTTACCAAATATTTGATTGACTCATATCCATTCGGTACAATCACATCTTTAATATATTTACAAAAAGCCTGCATTTTATCTTCATACGCTGAATTCAGACTATCATCTACATTCAGATGATATTGAGGTATCCATACTCCGTTACGAAAGGATAGATTCGTATAGCCTATCAGGCTGTCCTTGTTTCTGTTGAAACTGCATTGTTTCGATAAAACGTATTTCATGTTCATCACTCCTTTCGTACTTAAATAAAATGAAGAATTCTAATTATCTTCATTTAGTATTCGACAAAAGCAACAAATCCATCATAAGTATATATACGGTACCGACCATCCTTTAATGTTCGGCAAGGTTCCACACAACTTGCTATATTACCTCCACCATAATCATAAATATTAAATTCACCAAAAATTAAATGATATTTATCCCTGTCCATCATTTTGCCAAAACATCTGTATACCTTTTTATAATCCTCGTCATCTACATTAAAGACAGCAACATGACTAACATTTTGATTCATTCCCAAACATTTATCGTTGCTAATAAAAGTCTTAAACATATCATTCCCAATCAGAAACTGACCACCTTTAGACTGTACTTTAAAACTACGCTCTCCAAAAAGCTCCATAATCCTACACCAGTGACTTTCAGCTCTTGTACCATACCTTGATACTTGAGCATAAATTTCATTTAATGCACATTCTTTACTTAGTACCTTCATTTCAAAATCATAGTAATCATCACTGCTTAAAAACAAGTCTAAATATTCATCATCATCTATAATATCTCTTACTAATGTAAATTCGTGACAATTACTAGATTTAATAGATAGTCTCTCAGAAATTTCATTAACCCTATCTTCAATTTTCATTTAATAATCCACCTCCATTTGCATAGAAAAAAGGACCTAAACGCACGTTTCAGGTCCTCTGTATACACTTACTTGATGATATCATTATAGCACAACTCTCGGACAAAAATGCTAGAAATTTGTGCGAAATTTGTTCAGAGTAAAAATGAGCATTTTGAGCAAAAATAGCTATATCACCTTTATATAAAGCGTATTATGATTCGAAAATGTTCAAATAAAAAATCCAACAAAATTTTTACAAAAAATTTATTGTTGACAAAAACAGGAAAATAAGCATTTTCACGCTGTATTACGCTCAAAGAATAAAAACCACGCTTAAAAGGCGTGGTTTTCTCTGCGGCTATAAGCCTTTACTACCAGCTCG
>OHTI01000739.1_pt1 | contig 11081 bp, 4 predicted proteins | sample 1578941 | NCBI WGS metagenome assembly OHTI01 (sample SAMEA3879609, study PRJEB24766) | human gut metagenome | biome: human-associated habitat; feature: feces | place: USA | collected 1985/1987
ACAGCAGATAAGCGTTCAATTGCCTTTATCAACGATAAATAAAATTGAGAGCTTACCCGCCGGGCAGCCAAACAGCGCCGCCCTGTAAGCTCTACATACTAAAAAAGGTGGTATTAGGATGGAAAAAGCCACAGTTTTCTTTACGCCGGAAATCACACCGGAGTCATTGCTGCAAATTTACCACGCGCTGCAGCGCCCCCTCACCGGAAAGGTCGCCATCAAAATCTCCACCGGAGAACCCGGCGGTCACAACTTTTTACAGCCCCAGCTCATTGGGGCGTTGGTCCAAGAGCTACACGGAACCATTGTGGAATGCAACACCGCCTACGAGGGACGGAGAAGCACAACAGAAGCCCACTGGAAGGCCATTGCCGAGCACGGCTTTCCTGACATTGCGCCTTGCGACATCATGGACGCCGACGGCGAGATCTCCATCCCCGTCACAGCGGGACGCCATCTGACCGAGAACTTCGTAGGCGCGCATCTGCAGCATTACCACTGCATGCTGCTCCTTTCGCATTTCAAAGGCCACGCCATGGGCGGCTTCGGCGGCGCATTGAAAAACATGTCCATCGGCGTCGCCTCCGCCCATGGGAAGGCGCACATTCACGGCGTGGGCGTACCGGAAAACCTCTGGGCGGCAGACCATGACGCCTTTTTGGAGTGCATGGCGGAAGCGGACAAGGCCGTCATGGACTATATGGGCCGGAAGAACCTATTGTACATCAACGTAGCCAACCGATTGTCTGTGGATTGCGACTGCGACAGCCATCCTCAAGAGCCGGAGATGGCAGATCTCGGCATCTTCGCCTCCACCGATCCGGTGGCGCTGGATCAAGCCTGCGTCGACGCGGTCTACCGGTCTCCGGATCCGGGCAAAGCCGCCCTCATCGAGCGAATCGAGTCCCGGAACGGCATCCACACGGTGGAGGCCGCGGAAGCCCTGGGACTGGGCAGCCGGAGCTATGCCCTCGTTGCAATCTAAGAAGGGAGAGAACCGCAATGAAATACCGGACCTTGGGCCGAACCGGCCTTTCCGTCAGTGAAATCGGGATGGGCTGTGAGGGATTGGTCCATCAGCCATATGAAACCGTGAAAGCTTTTGTGGACCGGATGCAGGCCGGCGGCGTCAACTGCATCGATTTGTATGCGCCGAATCCCGAATTTCGTTCCAACTTGGGACGGGCCCTGGAGGGGCGGCGGGACCGGTTCATTCTCCAGGCCCACCTGTGCACCGTTTGGAAGGACGGCCAGTACCAGCGCACCCGAGACCTGCAGGAGGTCAAGCTGGGATTTCAGGACCAGCTGGAGCGATTGAAAACCGACCATGTGGAAATCGGCATGATCCACTATGTGGATTCTCTGACGGACTGGGAGCAAATTCGTACAGGTCCCGTCATGGCCTATGCTCTGGAGCTGAAAGAAGCAGGTATCATCGGCCTTTCCAGCCACAATCCGGCTGCCGCACTGGCCGCCATACAGAGCGGACTGGTAGACGTCCTGATGTTCAGCGTAAACCCCTGCTATGACCTGCAACCGGCCGGGGAGGACGTGGAGGCTCTGTGGGACGAGAAGAATTATGAAAAGCAGCTGATCAATATGGACCCCGACCGGCAACGGCTGTATGAAACCTGCCAACGTCTGGGGGTGGGAATTACCGTTATGAAGGCCTTTGGCGGCGGCGACCTGCTGCACGCCGATCTCTCCCCGGCTTGCGTCGCCTTGACGCCCCATCAATGCATTCACTATGCGCTGACCCGTCCCGCCGTGGCTTCCGTCCTGGCCGGAGCCAGAACGCTGGGGGAGTTGGAAAGCTGCCTGGCTTACGAGAGCGCCTCGGACGCAGAGCGAGATTACGCCGCCGCTTTTGCGGCCATGCCCAAGATCAGCTGGCAGGGGCACTGCATGTACTGCGGACACTGCGCCCCCTGCCCCGTGGGGATTGACGTCGCCACCGTGACCAAATTTTGGCGTCTGGCCACCGCACAGGGAGAAATTCCGGAGACCGTGCGGGAGCATTACGCCGCCCTGCCCCACACAGCCGGCGAATGCATCGCCTGCGGCGCCTGTGAAGCCCGCTGCCCCTTCGGCGTCCCCGTGCGGGAAAATATGAAGCAGGCGGCGGCGCTCTTCGGGAAATAACCGCATACGCCGCCGTTGCACCAAACCTTACGCGGAGTCCCCGCCTCGGGACTCTCCTCTTCTAATACGGAAAAATCCCGCCTGAGGGCCGAAGCCCCCAGGCGGGATTTGCGTAAAAGGGGTAAAAACTCGATTCGGATTAGTCGGCAGCAGGCAGGATTGCCAGGCCGTTGATGTCCAAGCCATTGCCCAGCTGATCCAGCATCTTGACATTGCCGGACATATCCATCTCATACAGGTTGTTGCCTGCATCTGTGACATAGAACAGACCGTTGTCGGAGCAGTAGTCCATCTCGCAGAAGGAGGTCACCGTATTGATATCGATATCCGTCGCCAGACGCTCATAGCTTCTCATGCCATCGTCGACCTGATACAGCATTCCGCCGTAGCCATTTCTGCCCAGGGCGTAAACTGCACCGTTGTCCTCCGCAACCGCATGCATGGAGGAGTAGTCGCCGGAGAAGCTCATTGCAACTCCTGCGTTTGCTCCTGTGGGCTGCATGGTAGGCACATAGTACTGGAAGAGGTAGAAGCCGCAAACCACGTACAGCAGCTGTTCTTCAGCGTCATACGCAATGTCAGAGGTGCCGTCGGTGTATACCGAGATCATCCCAAGGATCTGACTGCTACCCAGTGTCAAATCATAACGCATCAGGACAGGGTAGAAATAGTCCGGATCGTTATCCACTAAGTAATAGACATGTCCGTTCGCCTCGTCCACATCCAGGCCAACCACGGTTCCGCCCACATTCAGCTTGTCGAAGGAAGCAACCACCTCATAGCCGGCAGACGGCATTTCGGGATCAAACTTCACCAAGCCTTCCGTAGTGGAGATGGTGTAGGCCACAGCGCCGGAGGTCGTTTCCACCACAGAAACCGAGCAGGTGGTAGTCCGGCCTTCACAGGTGGCGGTAATCACTGCATCGCCTGCTGCAACGCCGGTCACCAGACCGTTGGCATCTACGGTAGCAACCGCAGGATCGGAGGAAGTCCAGGTCACCTGAGCGCTGGAGCTAGCGGGCTGCACCTGAGCCGTCAACTGCGTCGTGCCGTCGACGTACACCCGGGCAGCATTCTTGTTCATGATCACATTGGCCACAGGCATATCGCCGGGCAGTTCATCAGCTTCCGGAATCGCGCACAGCAGGCCGAGTGCGGCAGGCGCGACTTTGCTTTCGCCCCGCAGACTCAGGGCAACCGAGCCCAGAGCCACACCTACAGGCTGCTCGCCCAGCTGCACCATGTACAGCTGAGAGCTGTGGATGTTGCCATAGGTGCAGTCAATTCCGTGCAGATACAGGCGGTCCGTGGTGTAATCATAGGTCATCTGAGAGAAGTAGTCGCCGTAATTGTCATCGAAAACCGTTACGCCGTCCAATTCCAACACAGAGGTGCAAGCGCCGGTAGTCGGATCCAGCCGGTAAAGGGTCGCAACCTCGCCGGAGGCATTGCTACCCGCGCCGTACAGTACGCCGTTCTGGTCAATCGCCAGCGTTCTGACCGAAGCGTCCAGCTCAGCAACATCCGTTGTCTCGCCGGTGGCCAAGTCGATGCTGACCAGGGTTGCAGGGTAATTTACCCACTCGTAGATATTGATGTCATATGCCGTGTACTGCTGCGTCACGCCATACATGGTGCCTGTGGTATAATCGAAGGCCATATCCACGATTTGCTGCCCGGCGTTGCCCAGAATCTTGTAATCATTGACTTCTGTTGCATTGATCCGGTAGAAATTATTGTCGGCATCATACCCGTAGTAATAGCCGTCGAAATATTCGCCGGAACGAATGCTGTACACATTGATCATGCTCTTGCCCGCCGTAGCCAAAGAGGGATTGGCATCCGTCAACTCAATCCAGAAGTCGAAATATCCGGAAGCACCGGGATCCGCCGCCAGGAAGGCCTGGAGCGTACCGCCGGAAGCCAATACGGTAATCTCAATGGTGTCGGTAAACTGGGTGCCGTCCCGGTCGGTGAGGGTGACGGTAATGGTCGTCGTACCGGCGGAGCGTGCTGTTACCACGCCAAAGTTGTCCACAGTGGCCACATCGGTGTTGGAGCTGGTCCAGGTCTTCCGCTGAACCGTGGGCCGAGCCGGTTCGGTGGCCGTCCGCAGCATCAGGGAACCGCCGGCCACGATGGTAGCCGTCTCGCCGTTGGTCAGCCACATGTCCTCCACCGGAATGAACTTGGTCTCCGGTTCGTTCTCGGGAATGGTGAACATAACCGTCTGTTCCACGCCGGTTTTGCTGGCCACATCGCCGATGTCGATGATGTCGGCCTGCATCTCGCCCCAATCCGTCATACCCAGCGTCACCAGGTACAGGGGGTTGTTGCCCTGACCCATGCAGGGATTCCAGTAGATGTTGCCCGTGTTGTAGTCGTAGTGCATGGCAGCATAGTACCAGTACTCCATGCCGGCGGAGCCGACCTTATCGCAGAGCAGGGTCTCCGGATCCACGATGAAGAGATTGCCGTTCATGCTGGCGCAGAGAATGGTGGTCTCGTCGCCCTGGCAGATTACGGTCATAGCCGGCATCACATTATCGCCGGACTGAGGATTGTCAACCTCATCGAACTGGAACTCGCCCAAGGTATCAATGGAGCCGGTCTCCAGATCCACGATACACAGGCCGCCGTTGGTGAGGTCGACACCGTACATTCTGCCGGTGTTGTAATCGAAGCCCAGGCTGCCCACTTCAATACCTTCGGAGTAGCCGATCAGCTCGGGCGCGCCGATGACCGTATCCGTGGAAGCGTCCACCTTGGACTTGTACACGAAGCAGCCGGTATGGGTGGAATTCTCAACAGACCAGGACAGCTGGCAAACCGTATACACATAGCCGTTCCAGTAGGCGCCGCCCTGCCATGCGGCCGTGCTGGTCACGCCGTCGGGGGCCGTGACCTCAGACTTTGTCAGCTGCGTCACGTCATAGGGGGCCAGGTCGCTGTAGGTGACCCACTTATACTCGTTACTCTGGTTGACATCATCGGAAATGATGTAGCTGTAAATCTTATCCTGAGAGGGAACAACCGTGACCTTGCAGGTGGAAGTGCGCTCTTGCACACCGCCGGCATAAGGATCGTTAACCGTAGCTGTGGCCGAGATTGTCGCCTCACCGGCGCCAACAGCTCTGACATAGCCGGTCGCAGAAACCGTCACCACATTCTCGTCACTGCTGGTCCAGGTCACTTCGTTCTGCTTGGCATTCCAAGGCGTCCAGGTCAGGTTGATCCGCTTCCCTTGCCCAATGACCATGGTCGTCTCATAGGAATCCAGAGTGAAGGTTTCCGGCTCCACCTCGCCGTACGTAAATACGTCGGAGGTCTTGTCCGTGGGCACAAACAACGCAGTCGCGCCGCTGACACCTTGGCTACCCATGTACTCTACATCACCGGTCTTCGGATCAATCCGGTAGACTCTGGAGACGTAATTGCTGCTGGTGGCACCGTCAATCTGGCAGTTGGCATACCAGTAAATGCAATTCGCCTCATAATCGTAGCACATAGACTGAACCACGTTAGGGCCAATGCCGCTGGTCTGGGCATAGAAGTCATCCAGGGAGAACAGCTTAGTACACTGTCCGGTCTTCTTATCCACCGAATAGAAGTTGCAGTCGGTGGTAATGCCGTAGAGATTGCCGTCGTTGTCACAAGCCAGCGTCAGCATCTCCGCATCGGGATTCAGACCGCTCAGGGGGAACAGCTCCGTGATGCTCAGCTGCTGGTTGTACATGTTACTGGTAATCACATACAGGCAATTGGCGCCTGTGTCTGCACCGGAGGGATCGGTTTGGCCGGAATAGGTCCAGCCCACAGCGTAAAGGGTGTTCTTTGCCTCGGTATAAATGTTCTTATCCTGGAACAGCTGGCTCATCTCACCGCTGCGCTCAGTGTAATCCATGGCCATATCATACAAGGCGATAAAACCGGGATCACCCTTAGTGCCGGTCGCCGGCGTAACCTGCTGCGAACCCCAATAACTCCCGTAAGGCGTCAACAGCATTAGAGCGCCGTCATTCCGCTCGGCCAGCACCCGTCCGTTAATGTATTCGCCGGAGTAGTAGCTGTCATCGTTGGCATAGGCTTCATTTCTGGGGTCGGACAGATCGGTCTTGTTCACGCTGAACCAGCCCCGATCCACAACCGAAGAAATACCACTCTGCTCAAAGCCGTACAGACGGCCCGGCTCCAGAGCCTTCAGACTGGGGTTGGCCACTTCGCCGGTGAGCTCCAGGGCCAGATCCAAGGAGGTCTCGTTGCAGGCGTAGTCGCATACCAGAATGGTGAAGTCTGCGCCGTAGCCGGTGATGTCGAAGTCCATCTGGAGCTCTTCGCCCGGCTGATTATCGACGGCATATTTTCCCATGATAGTGCCGTTGGCATCCATGAAGATCACAGCGGCAATGTACCGGTTGTCCTTCAGGGTCAAGGGCAGAATCACATGCCCGTCTTCTTCCCGAACATACAGGTCTTCCTGCAGGGTGTCCTGATTGACGATTTCAGGCTTGAGGCTGTCGAGGGTGACATCGAAGGTATAGACGTCGTCCACGATGTCGTCGCCGTCATCCACGTAGGCTTCAATCTTGTAGGTCACGGACGTGCCGTCCGGCAGCGCCTCGCCGTCGGTGTCGTAGCCCTTCCACACATACTCTTCGTCCGCGTTGGCGTTGTAAATGTAGTAAGGAACGATCATGCCGTAGCTGGAGCTATAGTAAGACTTTGTTGCATCTTCATCAATGATGGAGAAGTATTCCTTTTCCGGATTGTTCTTATCCGTTACGGTGTAACGCAGCTGCTTGGCATTCCGGAGCAGGCCGAAGTCCAGCTCAGCCAGAGGATTGGCATAGGAGATGGCATTGTACTCGTCGCCGGAAGCCCCGTTGACAATGTAGGGGTTGGCGCCAATCATAATGTTGTTATTGGTCCAGATAGAGACACCGTAAAGGCTGGGCTCTTCCGGATCATCATCGAACACCGGAGCATCGGACCAGTCGCCGTAGAAGCCCATAAACGGCATGGACAGATCCACGTCTTCTTCATCGGCATTGCGGAGATAGAGGAAGCCCTCTACAAACATGCCGTTCTCGAAGCTCTCGTTCAGATAATCCTTGTCTTCCTGAGACAGGGTGATCTGCGCCGTCAGGCTCACCGTCTCACCGGCGGGAACCGTGATCTCGGTCACAGCCTGGTTACCGCTGGCGGAAACCTTAGCCAGCAGATCCACGTCGACTTCCATCTCCGCGCAGTAAGCCAAAATGACATCCACATCGGAGCGGTCGGTCTGGCCGTCGCCGTTTACGTCGGTATAGGCATCATGTACATTGTCCGTACCCAGAGTCTCCACCCCGGCAACATGCCGCAGGAGAACCCGAGCATCGGCGGTGGTGATGGCGCCGTCGTCATTGAAGTCATACTTCAAAACATCGGTGGACACATTGGTAAAGATCTTGGCGTCTGCATTCAGCGCATAAGGCGCATTTTCAATGAATTCGCCGCCGTAAACCGATTCGGTCAGGGTCGAAACATCGAAGGTATAGGTCTTATCCGCATCCTCGGAGAAGTTGGTGACCTCGAAGGAGAACTCGTACACGCCGTTACGCTCCGGATCATCGCCGAACTCGCCCTTCGGCCGGTTCTCATAGGTATCGGCGCTGGTGAGGTAGGCTTCCGTGGAAGTGGCCTTCACCAGGTTGACCAAGCCGGCGCCCTGGTTTCTGGGAGAGTACTCTTCCGTGTCGCTGTACATCACGGGATCGGCCGTGCTGAGCATAATGTTGGTTGCCACCCGGCGCAGCACATCTTCCTGGAACTCGGGATTGTTCGCCCGCAGGTACTGCATCAGGACGGCCATGGCGCCGGTAATCTGGGGAGTTGCCATGGAGGTACCGCTCATGAGACCGTAACCGGAGGTGTTGTCCCGGGTGGAGTTGATGTTGCCGCCCACACCGGTGATTTCCGGCTTCAGCTTCAGATCCGGGGTGCAGCCCCAGGAGGAGAAATCGCTCATCACCTTGTCGGAAACAAACTCTTCGCTGGAACCGCTGACCACCAGCACCTTCTCCTCGGCCTCCGCCATCAGCTTGCCGTCGGCTTTGCTGATACCAACAGTGGGGATGCTGCCGGCGGTGTCGGTGATGCTCATGTTCATCATGCCTGCTACATTGTTATATACAATACAGGCAACCGCGCCTGCGGCCTGGGCATTGGCCTGCTTAACGGTGAAGTTCACCTCGCCGCCACGCTCCACGACGGCCACCTTACCGGTCAGATCCAGGCCCTCGAAGTCGGCGGCCTCGCCGTAGCCTTCGATCATCACATACTCCAGTTCCTGTCCGGCAAGCCGGATCAGCTGGGTGTTGACACCGGTATCGCTGTATCCGATCTTGGTGTCGCCCACAGTGAAATACAGCATGGCAGTTTTGTCATTGTTTACAGAGGCCACGGAAAGGGCCTGGAACAGGGTGCTGGGGGTACCGACCAAGCCGATATCCGGATTGCTGGTCTTGGACATGTTCCAACCCAGCAGGTTGTTCAGGGCGTTATTAGTGTCGTTGCCTGCGGCAATCAACATCTCCATATCCGTCTTGGTGAAGGCGTCCAGAACCTCGGCCATCGCCTCGGTGCCGGTGGTAAAGCCGGCGGCGCTACCCAGAGACAGGTTCACGGCGTCCACATCCAGCCGGACGCAGTCTTCCATCGCAGCCAAGATGGTGTCCCAGTTGGCGCCCCGGCTGCCAAAGACCTGCATCACGATCAGCTGGGCCTCAGGGGCGACGCCCACCACATCGGTGGTGTCCAGCTTGTTCGCAGCCGTGATACCGGCCACGTGGGTGCCGTGGTCGCTGCCAGCCGTGGCGTGAGAGACGTCCAGGCTTCGGGTCTCGTAGTTAAAGGCATAGGGGATCTTGGTGCTGTAATATACATTGGCCGGGCGAATTCCCGAGCTGCTGGCATTCAGGCTGGGCCAAACTTCCTCTATGTCTTCTACGGTCATAGAGCTTTCAGTCAGCTGATCCTCACTGAGGGCAGCAAAGCTGGGATGGCCCAGTACAATGCCGGTGTCCAGAATGGCCACCTTCATGCCCTTGCCGGTGTAGCCGGTGCTGTTGAGCACGTCGGAGCCAATCATCTGGGTGGCATTGTCCGTCATGGGCTGAAGCAGGTCGTCCGATCCATCCGATACAGCCGTATCTTCCGGCACCTGGAACGTGGGAGCTACGTACACGCGCTTCACGCCGGGCATGGCGGCAATGGTATCCATGTTGCCGTATTCCGTCTTCACGGACAGACCGGTGGTGGCAATCGTATAAGTATAGCCCAGCTCAAAGGAATCGCTGCCGCCGAAGCGGCTGGACAGCCGGGACTTCATGGCATCCAGAGCAGACATCTGCCGGCTCTCGTAAGAGGCCACCGCAGCGGTATTGGCCGCGATGTCGTCGGTGGAGAAGCCCGCAGCCAGCAGGGAGTTGTTCTCCAGCTCGACAATCAGATGTACCACATCGGTATCCGCATAGCTCTCAACGGCTTCAGACTGGGAGAAGGGAGCGGAGTCATTGTCAACGTACTTACCCTCGCCCTCCGCCAGAGTGACCGGAGTCGCCGTATTCTCGTTCGTTTCTTCTGTTTCTTCCGATACGGCCGTGTCAGTGATGAGCGATACGGGACCGCTCTCTTGGCTCACCTCGGGAACCACAGTGGGGTCCACGAAGCCGCTGCCTGCAGCGGCAGCCATGGGCACGCCGGTCAAAAGCAGAGCCAATACCAAAACAAACGACAGGAATCTTTTTTTCATGTAATTCATACCTGCCTTTCTTACGCCAGATTCACGGTTTCAAACCGCTCAATCACAGTTGCGATCTGGCCGCGGTTGGAAGTAGCCTTCGGTTCCAGCTTTTCGTCGCCTACACCGATGATCAGCTCCGTCGCCACTGCCCAGGTCATCGCCTCTTTTGCAAAGTTGCTGACCTTACCTGCGTCAACGAAATCCTCCAGGCTGCCCTGGTTGGTGGTGTCCACGCCCTTGAAGCCGGCATAGCGGTACAGGAAGGTCACCAGCTGTTCCCGAGTCACCAGCTTGTTGGGCGCAAACAGAGTTTCCGTCATGCCCTTGGCAATCTCATTCTGGCTGGCCCACAGAATGGCGTCGTAGTAGTACCGGCCCTCGCTCACATCGGCAAAGGGCATATCGCCCGTCACCTCAGGAGAACCCGCCATCCGGTACAGAACCGTCACGACCATCGCCCGGTTGGTCTTGCTCTCCGGAGCAAACCGGGTGTCGCCGACACCGATCATATAGCCCTTGTTTACCACATAATCCACACCGTCATGGTAGTACCGGCTGGTGTCTACATCTGTAAACTGTTCGGAGGGGCAGCTTACCTGAACCGCTGTGCTGGCATCCAGAGTGTAATCCTCTGCGCCGGTGACGTAGCTGTCCTGGGGAAGCACCGCTACTGTGCCGTCTTCTTCTTCCAAAGCTTCAAAGGTCAAAGTAAACACAGTCCCGGCCTTTGCGGCCTCCACACCGGCAAACGCCAGAATTACGGTATCTTCCTTCTCTGCGTTCACCTGAAGGCTCACGTTCTCATCCTCGGACCAGGCTGCCCCCACCTGTGCCTCAAGGAAACGAAGGGAGGTACCGGAATAACTGACCGTCAGCTTTCCGTCTGCTACCACCCCGTCAACTGCTGTGTCAACCTGAATGGTAACTTTGCCGCCTTTTACCACGTCTTCCGACTGGCTCAAGGACAGCAATGACTTCTCTTCCGCAGCAAAACCGGTCAGGCTCAGGGAGAACACCAAGAGCGCAGCCAGCAGCAAGGACAGAAGCCGCTTTGCATTGTTCCTCATTTTCACTGTTTCCTCCTTATGATATGAGATAAAAATGGTGCATCCGGAACCGGAGCACGATCACACTGCACAGCCGGCGGCGGGCA
>OHTI01000746.1_pt1 | contig 10966 bp, 9 predicted proteins | sample 1578941 | NCBI WGS metagenome assembly OHTI01 (sample SAMEA3879609, study PRJEB24766) | human gut metagenome | biome: human-associated habitat; feature: feces | place: USA | collected 1985/1987
TTCTTCGCAGCGCTCCGGCGCGCAGCCGGCCGCCGCAAATGCCCGAACGGCAGAAAAATCAGTCATAAGCAATTCCCTCATCGGCCGCTCCCTGCGCAAAACCTTGCGCAGGGAGCGTTTGTTGTTTTAGCCGTTCAGTTCCTTGACCGCATCGTCCACGGCGCCTGCGAAGACGTCGAGCGCTTCGGCAAGGGCTGCTTCGTCGATCATCAGAGGCGGCGTGACCTTCAGCGTCGAGCCGCTGCCGACGGGCGCGAAGAACAGGACGCCACGCTGCATGCACAGCTCCACGATCCGCGTTGCCAGATCGCAGTCCATTTCCTTCGTGCCGGGCTTCGTGAACACAACCGCCCATGCCAGGCCGCAGCCGGAAACAAAGCCTATGTGGTCGGGATGCTTTGCCTGCATGGCCTTGAGCCTTTCCTTGCAGACAGCGCCAAGGTTGTAGGAGTTGTCGACCAGATGATGGTTCAGGATGTAGTTGACGCTTGCATACGCAGCCGCCGCGCAGACGGGGTTGCCGCTATGCGTGCTGGTCATCTTGTTCGGGCCATAGAGGTTCATGACGTCCGCACGACCGACGACAGCCGACAGCGGCATGCCGCTGCTGATGCCCTTGCCGCAGCAGATCAGATCCGGCGTAACCTCGGCGTACATGAAGCCGAAGAGCTTGCCGGTGCGGCCGAAGCCCGCCTGCACCTCGTCGAAAATGAGAAGGATGTCATGCTCGGTGCAGAACTCGCGCAGCAGCTTGACAAAGCCCTTGGGCATCAGCTGAACCCAGCCGCCCTGGAAGGTCTCGGTCATGACGGCCGCGATGTCGTCCGGGTTGACGCCGTGGTCCTTGAGCGCGGCGAGGAAGTGCTCGAAGCAGACCGCATCGCTGTAGTCGCTGCGCGACTCGTCGGCCCACTCGTACTTAAACGCATTGGGGAACGGAACCTGCACGAACGTGGAGTCGGGCGTGACAATCCAGTTCTTTGCCGACGGCGTGCCGCCTGCCTGCTGCGAGCCCATCGTGCGGCCATGGAAGCAGTCGTCAAAGGTCACGACGACGCGCTTGGTTGCGCTCTTGGTAAGGCCGTAGGTCTTGGTCAGCTTGATGGCGCACTCGGTGCTCTCGGCGCCGGTGCTCAGAAGGAAGACGCGGTTGTCGGAGATCTTCTTGACCAGATGCGCGCGCTGCTCGTTCGGGAAGACATAGCTGTGAACCAGGCCGTGCGAAATCAGATCCAGCATTGCCTTCTGCACATCGGGGTTGCAGTGGCCGGCGTTGGCCACGACGACGCCGGAGGAGAAGTCGATCCAGCGGTTGCCCCAGCGGTCATAGACGTTGTAGCCGATGGCCTTGTCCCAAATGACGGGAGGCTGGCCGGACATGGAGGTCGGCTCGTACCGGCGCATTTCCTTGAGAATCTCAACCGCCTCCGGCGCAGGAATCTGCGTTTCGATGGTGCGGTTCTTTGTATTTACCTTCGCAACATTCTGCGGCTCAAGCGTAAAGTTTGCCATAATCATTTTCTCCTTGCTATGATTGCTAATCCTGGAAATTATTTCGCGCCCAGGTACGCGCTCTTGACTTCTTCGTTGTTCAAAAGGTCGCTGCACTTGCCGCTCAGGGCAATTTCACCGTTCTTCAGAACGTAAGCGCGGTCGGCCGTATTGAGCGCCAGCTTCGAGTTCTGCTCGACGAGCAGAATCGTCGTGCCCTCCTGTTTGATCTCGCGGATGGCCTCGAACACTTCCTTGACGATCAGCGGGGCCAGGCCCAGCGACGGCTCGTCAAAGAGGATAATCTTCGGCTTTGCAACCAGCGCGCGGCCGATGGCCAGCATCTGCTGTTCGCCGCCGGAGAGGGTGCCAGCCAGCTGGCTCTTGCGCTCTTCCAGACGTGGGAAGCGCTTGAAGACCTTTTCGATGTCCTCCGCAACGGCCTTGGAATCCTTGCGCAGGTATGCGCCCGCGGCTAGGTTCTCGGCGACAGAGAGCTTCTTGAAGACATGACGGCCTTCAAAGACGTGCGCGATGCCGAGCGCGGCGATCTTGTTTGCGGCCATGCCCTGGATGGGCTTGCCGTTGAAGAGGATCTCGTTCTGCATGCCCTTGGCCGGCACAAGGCCGCTGATGGCGCGCAGCGTCGTCGTCTTGCCCGCGCCGTTCGAGCCGATCAGCGCAACCGTCTCGCCTTGCTCAACAGACATAGAAATGCCCTTGAGGACGTGAATCTGCCCGTAATAATAGTGAAAATCCTTAATTTCCAACATAGCCGCCATTATTCGTCACCTCCGAGATACGCTTCGATGACAGCCGGGTTCGACTGAATTTCCTCCGGTTTGCCCTCTGCCAGCTTGCTGCCGAACGAGAGCACATAGATATAATCGCTGACGCCCATCACCAGATCCATGTCGTGCTCAACGAGTAGAATGGACAGATTCCAGCGTTCGACAATGCGCTTGCACGTCGCGTCGAGCTCGCGCTTTTCCGTGCTGTTCATACCGGCGGCAGGCTCGTCCAGAAGCAAAAGCTTCGGATTGCTTGCCAGCCCGCGCACGATTTCAACCAGACGCTGCTCGCCGTAGGGAAGGCTTCCCGCCGCCTCGTAGGCGCGATGCTTAAGTCCCACGAAATCCAGAAGCTCCAGCGCGCGCTCCTTGCAGACCGCCTCCTCTTCCCGGTGCTTTTTCGTGTGAAACAGCGAGTCAAAGAAGTTGGCTGTCAGGCTGTCGTGCATGCCGACGATGACGTTGTCAATGACCGGCATATCAGCAAAGAGGTTGATGATCTGATAGGTTCTCGCCATACCGGCGTTGTGGATGTAGCTCGGGCGGCGGCCTTTGATTTCCTCGCCGAGGAACTTCACGCTGCCTTCGTTGGGATTATAGACACCGCTGATGCAGTTGAAGCACGTCGTCTTGCCGGCGCCGTTTGGACCGATCAGCGCTACGATTTTTCGCTCCGGAATGTGCATGGAGAAGCTGTTGACAGCGGTAAGCTCTCCAAAGCGGATGGTCATATTTTCAACTTTAAGCATTGGTGCGCGCCCCCTTTTCTTCCTGCTTACGTTTCAGGTGCTGTACAAATTTTTTCCCCTCGCCGATGATGCCTCCGGGCAGGAAAACAATGAAGATGATCAGAAGCACGCCGTAGGTAAGCAGCTGGTACTGCTGGAAATGCGACAGAAGGTCGGTCAGGAACATGATGAGTGTGCCGCCTACAACAGCTCCCCAGTCCGAGCAGAGACCACCGAACATGACCATGATCAGGAATACAACCGACTGCGTCTCCGCCACGGTCTCCGGGCTGATGAAGCCGACCAGATGCGCGTACAGCGCGCCCGCGATACCGGCGTAGAATCCATAGAAGCCGAACGCGTAGACCTTGTAGCGGCGGGTATCGATGCCCATTCCCTCCGCAGCGTGCAGGTTCTGCTTGATGGCAAGGAACGCACGGCCGACACGCGAGCGGACAAGGAAGGTTTTCAGCAGCACCAGAAGCACGGTGCATACAAGACCAAAGTAGAAATACGAGGTATAGCTTTTGAAGACAAAGCCGAACAGCTTCAGCTTCGCGGCAAAGATGCCATTGAAGTTGCCCGTAATACCGCCGGGCGAGCGTGTAATCACCTGATAGATAACATAGTTGAAGGAAATGGTGGACAGGGACAAGAATGCAAAGCGAAGCTTGGACACGGGGCACGCAAAAAGAATCGCAATCAGGCACGACAGCAGCGCCCCGAGGAAAATCGTAAAGATCACCGGAATGCCGAGGTACTTATTCAGTAGAATCGAGCCGTACGCGCCAATTCCGAAGAAGCCCGCGGTGCAGAACGAGATCTGTCCGCTGTAGCCATAGAGCACGTCCAGTCCGCTTGTCGCAATGATATATATTTCACTGAAGCAAAGCAGCATCATTCCATATTTATAGTTCCGGAAAAACACCGGAAAAAGCAGGATCAGAAGGAGCGGCGTGTATTTCAGCAGCTTTTTATTTCCCTGCAGCGCAATTTTCTTATTCACACGAACTCTCCTTTCTCAGTCCTGAACAGCTTCCGCGTTCATCAGGCCTCTGGGCTTGACAAACAGAATCAGAAGCACCGTCACGTAGGCAATCAACTGTTTCATCGCCGAGGAAATATAACCGGCGGAGAAGGTCTCCAGACCGGCGAGCACACCGCCGCCCAGAATGGCGCCGTACATGTCGCCATAGCCGCCAACGACCGCGCTGGCAAAGCCCTTGGCAGACATTGCCGTGCCGAGCGTCGTTGTAACGCCGTAGAGGGGGCCTACCATCATACCGGCAAGACCGGCAACGGTTGTAGAAATAGCCCAGGTAATGCGCGTTGTGCTGTTGACATTGATACCGCAGCTGCCTGCGGCGAGCGGATCCATCGCAGCGGCGCGCATCGCGATGCCGAACCGGCTCTTTTTCATGAAGAAGTGAATCGAAAGCATGAAGATAATCGCAATTGCAATGCAAAGAAGCGATTCCGTCTGGTAGATGACACCGAAAATGGTGACAGTGGAAGTCTTCAGGAACGACGGCATGGAAAGCGGCGCTGCGCCCCAGCCGACAATTTCAAGGCTCTGGATGATATAGGAGACTGCCACAGTAGCAAGAATGATGACCGAGGTTGTTGTGCTACGCTTGAAAATCGGTCGAATAACGAACTTTTCCAGAATGCAGCCGATGATGAAGCAGCAGACGACGGTCAGTACGAGGGAAACGAGAAACGGCAGCTTCAGCACGGAGAAAAATGTATAACCGAGGAAGCCGCCCAGGCACATCAGATCGCCCTGCGCCAGATTCATAATGCCGGACGCGCGGTAAATCAGGCTGTAGCCCAGTGCAATCAGGCCATAGATACTGCCTGACAGGAGCGCGGAAATCAGTAGTTGAACAAACATATGGAGTTTCCTTTCTTATTTCCAATCCAGCGCCGTTTTTATGCGGCGCGGGGATATCGTCTCACCGATACCCCCGCGCTTTCAATGGCTCTGGTATCTTTTTCCGTTCTTACTCTGCCTGCTGCAAAAGCATGAAAACGGAATTAGTAGGCATTGCCGGTCTGCGTCTTATAGCCGTCGTAGCCGCCTTCGTTGAACCACTTTTCCCAGCTGATGTTGACCTTGTCGACCAACAGGAAGCGGCTGACATTGTGGTACGGTTCGCCGTCGCCGGCAGAGTAGTCCATCGTGCCGCCGAGGCCGTCGATCTTGATCTGCGGGACAACCGCGAGCATATCCTCGGTATCGGTGGACTTTGCAAGGTTGGTCGCCTCTGCGATGACCATCACAGCGTCCCATGCGCGGTAGCCGATCTCTGTTCTGGGGATTTCGCCGTAGATGTCAATGTAGCGCTCGAGGAAGTCGTGCATGATGTCGATGTCACACTCGGAAATATCGTTGTAGGTGACATAGGGGTTCGCGAAAAGGATGTAGTTTGCGTTGTCCCAGCCGGAGATTTCAGCCAGGTTGGCATAGTAGGACTCCTTGTCAAAGATCAGTCCCGTGTAGCCGTTCTGCCGGATTTGCTTGACAAAATAGCCCGCGTCGTTCGACGTCATGGACATGAGAATTGCCTGAGGCTTCGCGGCAACGATGCGTGCGCACTGCGAAGAAAGGTCGGTATCATCCACCTCGCAGGATTCCTCTGCAACGATGCTGACCTTGTCGCCGACAGCCGTCTCAAAGGCCTTGATGAACGAGAGCGCAGCTTCCTGCTGATCCTTCATAACGGCCATCTCGGTGATACCCATATCGGAGACCATTTTGGCAACCTCGTCTGCAACGAAGTCGTAGTTGACGCTGCAGCGGATGATATACTTCCAGCCCTGCTGCATCCACGTTGCGGACGTGCCCATGCCGATGGTGAAGACCTGCGCTTCTTCGAAGATCGGACCGGAAGCCAGCATTTCTGCCGAGCTGTTTGAGCCGATGGCCGCGTCGATGTCTTCGTTTTCAATCAGCTTCTGCGCAGCCTTGACAGCTTCCTCAGGCGAACCCTTGTTATCATACGTTGTTGCAAGCACGCCCTGCTTGCCGTTGAAGCCGCCGTTCGCGTTGACATAGGCAAATTGCCATCTCGGCGGCGTTGCGCGCCTCAATGCCTTCCTGTGCGGTGCCGCCGGTGAAGCTGCTGGACAGGCCGATGCGGAACGTGTCACCGGAGCTTTCCGTACCGGTCTGGGTATCTGCGGATGTGGTCTGAGAGTTGTCGCTGGGGGTCGACGCCTTCTGTGCGCAGCCAACCATGGAGCACAGAACTGCCAGAGCGATGAGCAATACAACGATTCGTTTCTGGAATGTTTTCATGTTACCACCTCTTAAAAATTTTGATTTCCTCTTGCGTTGAAATCTATCATCTATTATAACAGATGGCAGGTTGATTGCAATTCGCATGTTCTACCAAACTCCCGGTTCATTTTTGTGTAAACATACAATTTTCGTTCTAAATAGCGCTTTTCCATGGTGTTTCTATCCAATTCTATTGACAGTATTTTTGCTTTGCCTTATAATAGCGTCAAAGCTAAGCTGTTATAACAGATCATAAAATCTGGTGATTATGGCAATGTAGCCCAGAAAATCTTTTTTGTTTTCCGATTGTTTTATTATAAAGGAGTGGAATCCATGCAAACCTACAATTTCAGCGCTGCCGACTTCCAGACCATGCAGAAGGACATGTTCAAATTCCTGTTCGACTTCACCGCGATCCCGTCCGTCTCCAGTGACGAAAAGGAAGCGTGCGAATATATCTACCAGGAGTTTTTCAAGCTCCCCGGCGTCGTTGTTGAGCGCCAGTATCTGGACAACTCCATCATGGACGACCCCTATTGGAATCCGGGCCCCTACTTTGCAAACGACTACACCGGCCACTTCAACGTCATCGCGACCTGGAAGGGCACGGGCGAACAGGCGCCTGTCTACGTCAACGCCCACATCGACACCGTTATGGCCTGCTCCCCCGATCTGATGCCGCCGCACGCCGATGACGACGACCGCATCTACGGCCTCGGCGTTCACGACGACAAGGGCCATGTCGCGGCCATCTACGGCGCGTTCAAGTATCTGTCCGAGCACAATGTGAAGCTCCCGTTCGACGTCATCGGCCATCTGGTCGTGGAAGAGGAAATCGGCGGCAACGGCTCTTTGTGGGCTGTGCGCCACGCGAAGGAAAAGGGCCAGTGCGCGCTGATGCTCGACGGCAACGAAGGCCTTCTGATGCACGCCTGCCGCGGCTGCATCTGGCCGCGCATCACCTGCACGGGCATTTCCTGCCATCCGGGCGACCGCAAGAAGCAGAAGTTCGCCAGCGCCTACGATTACCTGCAGAAGGCCATTGAGGACGTCCGCGAGGCCCACGCAGAATACTGCGCATGGCTCAAGGACCATCCGGTCAAGTACTTTGAGGACGAGGTTCCCCCGCTGAACATCGGCATGATCCACGCCGGCAACTGGCCCGCAACCGTCCCGACCGAAGCGTTCACGCAGATGGTCTACGGCGTGTTCCCCGGCGCAGACTACAACATCAACTCCGTCGAGCGCAAGCGCATCGAAGACAAGCTGGCCACCGATCCGGATCTTGCCGGTCATTACAAGGTTGAGTTCACCTTCGACGTCATGGCCGGTGTGACCGACGTGGAAGATCCGCTGGTTCAGGAGTTCCATCAGGCCGCCGTCGACGCGGATCTGTCGGCAACCATCGGCGTGTTCAACGCCGCCTGCGACATCGGCTTCTACCGCAACCTCATGGGCGTGCCCGCCATCAACTTCGGCGTCGGCGAAAAAAACGCGCACTCGATGCACGAGTCCATCAAGGTAAGCGACGTACTCAAGCTTTCCCACGCTGTGACGAACTTCCTTGCCATCCGCGGCAAGCTGTAAGCGTATCCATTTCAAAACCGGGCCGCATGCCGCGGCCCGGCCCATCCATATAACATAACAGAATGAGAAAGGAGCTCCCATGAAAAGCGAGGTTTTTTACTTATCGGACGATCGAAGCGTCAGCCTGACCAGTTACCGCTACATCCGCTCCAAGGTGCTGCGGAATCTGAACGAGGAATGGGAACCGGCACGGCGCCCCGCCGTCATCGTCTGCCCCGGTGGCGCTTACACATATCTGGCCGACCGCGAGGGCGAGCCGGTTGCGCTGTCGTTTATGCAGAAGGGCTATGATGCGTTCGTTCTGCGCTATTCGCTCGGCGAGCGTTCGGCCTATCCCGGCCCGCTTGACGATATTTCCAGAGCCGTCTGGTTTGTGCGCAGCCACGCGGATGAATGGGAGATCGATCCGGACCATATCGCCGTGTGCGGCTTCTCTGCCGGCGGTCATCTCTGCTCGCTGCTCGGCACGCAGTGGAATACGCCCGGCCTCTGCCAGCGTCTCGGCATTCCCGAGGGCGGCAACCGGCCAAACGCCATGATTATGTGCTACGCCACCACCGGCGAATATGCCATTGAGGGCTCAGCGCCCCGCACCGCCACCAAGAGCACCGGCAGGGTCGCCGCTGCCTGCGGCGCAATGCTCAGCGGCAAGGTCCGCCCCGAGGCCGTCACCGTCAACTATGTCAGTGCCGACACCGCGCCGGCATTCATCTGGCAGGGCCGCGAGGACTTCCTGAACGTTCTGGAAAACATCCACTTCGCAGAAAAGATGTACGAGGTCGGCGCGCCGTTTGAGCTGCATATCTTCGGCAACGGCTCGCACGGCATGTCTCTGTGCATGCCGCAGACCAGCTATTTTGACAAAACCTACCCGGTCAACATGGACCAGTGGTTCCCGCTCTGCGTCAACTGGCTCAACGACCAGTTCGGCTTCTGAACTTTCACCCCACACTTTAATCGCACGGAGGAAACTGTTATGAATCTGAGAGAAACCTACCGTTACGCCATCGCATGCCCGACGAGCATGGGCCTTCGCATCACGCCGGAAAACCGGATGGCGGTGCAGAACAGCAATCTGTTTTATCTGCAGGCGACGAGCGCAGAGTCGAACGTCCTGAACATCGCTTCGAGCCTCGGTCATGAGTGCCTCGTGCTGACGAAATTCGTCAAGGGCAGCCCCGTCGCGGACTTCATCAAGCGCCAGCTGCGCGCGCGGAATATCCGCTTTGAGGGTCTGGACGTGGAACAGGGCGGCCCGTGGGGCTATCGCCATCAGTTCAACATCGCGGACTCTGGTTTTGGGCTTCGCGCACCGCGCGTGTGGAATGACCGCGCGGGCGAGGTCGGCAGAACGCTCAGTATCGAAGATTTTGATGTTGACCGCATCTTCGGGCAGGAGGGCGTCGCCATCCTGCACCTGTCCGGCCTCATCGCAGCCATGAGCCACGAGACGACGGAGTGCTGCCTTGCGCTGGCAAAGGCTGCGAAGCAGTACGGCACGCTCGTCTCGTTCGACCTCAACTACCGCGCCACGTTCTGGAAGGGCCGCGAGGAAGAACTGTCCAAGGCGTTCCATGAAATCGCGTCGCTGGCCGACGTGCTCATCGGCAACGAGGAGGACTTCCAGCTCTGCCTTGGCTTCAAAGGCCCCGAAGCAGGCGGCAAAGACCTCGCTTCCAAAATTGAATCCTTCAAGACCATGATCTCGCAGGTGAAGCAGAAGTATCCGAACGCGCAGATGTTCGCCACCACGCTGCGGCAGGTCATCTCGGCCAACGAACACCTCTGGGGCGCGATCGTGCTGGCCGGGGACGAATGGTACGTGGAAGAGCCGCGCGAAATACAGGTCATGGACCGCATCGGCGGCGGCGACGGCTTCTCGGGCGGTTTGCTTTACGGCGTGCTGAACGGCTGGGCACCGGAACAGTGTCTGCAATTCGGCTGGGCCAGCGGCGTTCTGGCAGCTTCGAGCCTCAACGACTATGCCGAGCCTGCGGACGAGAAGCAGGTCTGGGATATCTACAAGGGAAACGCCAGAGTTCAGCGGTAAGGAGGGTGTACAGGATGAAAAAAGCAGACATTGGTCTCATCGGCCTTGCCGTCATGGGCGAAAACCTCGTCATGAACATGGAGTCCAAGGGCTTCGCCGTGGCGGTCTTCAACCGCACGACGGAGAAAGTGGACAAATTCGTAAACGGCAGAGCCGCAGGCAAAAACATCATCGGCTGCCACAGCCTTGAAGAGCTGGTGGACAATCTGGAAAAACCCCGCAAGGTTTTCATGATGGTCAAGGCAGGACAGGCCGTGGACGACATGATCGAAAAACTCCTGCCGCTGCTGGACGACGGCGATATCCTCATCGACGGCGGCAACTCGCATTTCCCCGACACCATCCGCAGAACTGCGTATGTGGAATCCAAGGGCAAGCTCTACATCGGCACCGGCGTGTCCGGCGGCGAAGAGGGCGCACTGAAAGGCCCCAGCATGATGCCCGGCGGAAGCCCTGCCGCGTGGCCGTATGTGAAGCCCATCTTCCAATCCATCTGCGCGAAGGTCGAGGACGGCTCGCCCTGCTGCGACTGGGTCGGCGAAAACGGCGCGGGGCACTTCGTCAAGATGGTGCATAACGGCATCGAATACGGCGATATGCAGCTCATCTGCGAAGCGTATCAGCTCATGCGCGACCTGCTCGGCATGAGTGATGATGAAATGCACGAGGTTTTTGCCGCGTGGAATCAAACTGAGCTGGATTCCTATTTAATTGAGATCACACGCGATATTCTCGCGTACAAGGACACCGACGGTCAGCCCATCGTAGAAAAGATCCTCGACACCGCCGGTCAGAAGGGCACGGGCAAGTGGACGGGCATCGCGGCGCTGGATGAAGGCGTCCCGCTGACGCTCATCGGCGAAGCTGTGTTCGCGCGCTGCCTGTCTGCGATGAAGGCAGAGCGCGTCGAAGCGGCGAAGGAATACGCCCGCACGATCCCGGCCTTCACCGGCGACAAGGCCGAGATGGTCGAGGCCATCCGTCAGGCGCTGTATGCCTCCAAGATCATCTCCTACGCACAGGGCTACACCCTCAT
>OHTI01000765.1_pt1 | contig 10662 bp, 9 predicted proteins | sample 1578941 | NCBI WGS metagenome assembly OHTI01 (sample SAMEA3879609, study PRJEB24766) | human gut metagenome | biome: human-associated habitat; feature: feces | place: USA | collected 1985/1987
TGATGTTGCCATTCTTGATGTTATGATGCCGGGTATTGACGGTTTTCAGGTTTGTAAGGAGCTTAGAAGCCGCAACGGCGGTATCGGCATTATTATGCTTTCCGCAAAAACACAGGAGATGGATAAGGTAACAGGTCTTATGCTCGGTGCGGACGATTATGTTTCAAAGCCTTTTTCACCAAGCGAATTGCTCGCAAGAGTTGACTCCCTTTACAGAAGAGTAGCGCTTGCACAGTCACACGCCGAAAACAACTTCAAAGAAGAGCTTAAAAGCGGCGAATTCACACTTAACTTAAGAAACCGTGCACTTATGAAAAACGGTAAGATGATTGAACTTACACAGGTTGAATTTCAGATTATGGAATACTTTTTCTCTAATCCGGGTACTGCCCTTGACAGAATGGACATTTTAAACCATGTTTGGGGTGACGCTTATGTCGGCGAGGACAAAATCGTTGATGTAAACATCAGAAGACTTAGAATGAAAGTTGAAGACGAGCCGTCTAATCCTAAGTACATTATCACCGTATGGGGACTTGGCTACAAGTGGAACGCCTGAACTTAAGGAAACACCTTTAAGGAGGGCGACAGCGTAATGTTTAAGGGTATTACAAAACGCTGGATGTTAAACACATTGAGCGTTATATTTACAATAATAGTTCTGATCGTTGTCAGCCTTATCTTTGTTATTACATATGTTTACCAAAGCAGTGTTGAACAAACACTTTCTTCGGCAGGCAATGAATTGTCGCTTGTATTTTCAGACTACGAGAGCGACAACACAACAAGTTTTAATTCATCTGCCCGTGAATATGTTGAAAACTTTGACCGTAAAGAGCAAATGGAAGTTATTGTAATAAATTCATCGGGCAGAGTAATAATGACTTCCACGGGTTTTACCCCGTCGGATAAAACTCAAATGCCTGATTTTCAGGACGCTCAAAACAACTCAGACGGTTACGCCGTATGGAACGGCAAACTTCTCTCCGGAGAAAGAGCAATGAGCGAAACCCGCATTATCAGCAATTCAAACGGCGTTATGCTCGGTGCCGTAAGATACATCGTGTCTATGGAACCCGTGCACTCAAGAATCTTATTTATTTCTGTTCTTTGCGTTGCGGGCGGTCTTGCAATAATGGCGCTTGTATTTTTGTCGGGACTTATGTTTATCCGCTCCATTGTTAAACCGATAGGCGAACTTTCACTTATAGCCGGTCAGATTGCGCAGGGCGACTTTTCCGCCTCCGAAAAAATCGAGCATAAGTACGATGACGAAATCGGCGACCTTTGTGACGCTATATCGGATATGGCAAAGGATTTGCAAACTACCGAACAGACTAAAAACGATTTTATTTCAAGAGTATCTCACGAATTAAGAACCCCACTCACGGCAATAAAAGGCTGGGCAGAAACCATGCAGCTCAACGAAAAAGGCAAACTCGACAGGCGCACCTTTGACAAAGGTATGGGCGTTATTATAAAAGAAAGTGCCAGACTTACAAGCATAGTTGAAGAACTCCTTGATTTCAGCCGTATTCAGAGCGGCAGAATGGTGCTTAACAAAGAGAAACTCGATATTCTTGCCGAATTTGACGAAACCGTATATATGCTAAAGGACAGAGCCGTAAACGAGGGCAAGCATTTACTCTATGACGAACCTATGGACGCAATGTATCCGCCTGTTTACGGTGACAGCAACAGACTTAAGCAGGTTTTCCTCAATGTAATTGACAACGCACTTAAATACACACCAAAGGGCGGTGTGGTTGCGGCACAGGTTATTTACAGTAAGGATGACCCCGACATTATAAAAATTATAGTTACCGACACCGGCTGCGGAATACCTGCCGAAGACTTGCCAAAGGTTAAAGAAAAGTTCTATAAGGCAAATCAGACGGTACGAGGCTCGGGAATCGGTCTTGCAGTTGCAGACGAAATTATGAATCTGCACCACGGCTCTCTTGACATTGAAAGCGGAGAGGGCGTTGGCACAACAGTTACTCTCACCTTCCCTATCTACAAAGAGGGTGACGAGGATCAGCCGCAAACAGAAAATGTAAAACTATAACAGAAAATGTAAAACTATAACAGAAAATGTAAAACTATAAACGAAAGGATTGTGCGATGAGAAAAGTCAGTACAAAAAAAATCACTTCAATAGGCGGCAGTGCTCTTATTGAAGGTATTATGATGCGTGGTCCTAAGCGTACTACCGTATGCGTAAGAACAGGCGAAAACGAAATTTACAGCGAAGACATAAAAATGACCACTATTCCCGAAAAATGCAAACTTTTTAAATTGCCGCTTTTACGAGGAATAGCAGGACTTATTGATTCAATGCGACTTTCTTATAAATCGCTTATGCTTTCCGCTGACAAAGCAGTTGAAGCGGGCGAAGTGGAAGAAGAAGAACCGAGCAAGTTTGAAAAATGGCTTGACGAAAAATTCGGCGACAAACTTGTTAAAGTAGTAATGGTGTTTGCTTCAATCTTGGGTGTGGCACTTGCGGTCGGTCTGTTCTTCTTTCTACCGTCTTTCCTGTTTGACCTTACGGCAAATGTCGTACCCGTCTTTCAGGGTGACGGCGAGGGCGCTATTTTCTGGAAATCAGTTTTTGAGGGTGTATTAAAGATAGCCCTCTTCCTCGGATACATTGTATTATGTTCACAAATGACAGAAATGAAGCGTGTATTTATGTACCACGGTGCAGAGCACAAAACTATTTTCTGCTACGAAAACGAAGAAGAGCTTACCGTTGAGAATGTAAGAAAACAGATTCGTTTCCACCCCAGATGCGGAACAAGTTTTATGGTGCTTATGCTTATTGTAGGCATTGTAATCGGTCTTTTTATTCCCGTTGCTCCGTTCGGCATCGGATTTTTAAGACCTGTATTTAAAATTCTTCTCCTCCCCGTTTCCTGCGGTGTCGGATACGAACTTATTAAAATTTGCGGCAAACACGACAATGCTTTTACAAGAATTATTGCCGCTCCGGGACTTTGGGCACAGAGAATTACAACAAAAGAGCCTGATGACAAGATGATTGAAGTTGCCATTGAGGCTATGAAAGCTGTTATCCCCGATGACGGCACAGATATTATTAACAACAAATAATTGCGAGGCTTTATTATGACTGTCGGCGAGGCTTACAGAAAAACTAAAGGCATTTTAACAGAGGCAGGGTTTGAAGCTCCTGCCTTTGAGGCTTTGTGCCTTACGGAAAAAGTTTTCGGGTTTAACCGTCTTGCGCTCATTACAAAGGGCGAAGAAACTGTTGCAAGCGAAGAAAAACTTGCGGTTCTTGCCGAGCTGACAGAAAAACGCCTTAATCACGAACCGCTGCAGTATCTCCTCGGAAAGTGGAGTTTTATGGGAATTGACTTGCTTGTGGGCGAGGGTGTTCTTGTTCCGAGAGATGACACAGAGGTAGTTACTTCGCTTTGCATAGATTACTTATCATGCAAAGAAAGTCCGAATGTAATTGACCTTTGTGCAGGCAGCGGCGCTATTTCGCTTGCGCTCGAAAAATACGCAAACTGCAAAGTTACGGCAGTTGAGCTGAGCGACAAGGCATTTTCTTATCTTACACAAAATATTAAACTAAACAATTCTGCGGTAAAAGCCCTGAATGGCGACATTTTTGAATGTCACGAAGACATTGCCGATAACAGTCTTGATCTCATAGTATCAAATCCCCCGTATATCAAAACTGCCGATATTGCAGCCTTGCAGGAAGAAGTACAGCACGAACCTGCAATGGCGCTTGACGGCGGCGAGAACGGTCTGGACTTTTACCGAAGGATTGTTCCTTTATGGAAATCAAAGCTAAAAGCAGGCGGTGCGCTTGCTTTTGAGCTTGGCGAAGGGCAGTATGACGAGGTTTGCCGTATTCTTGCCGATAACGGCTTTGGCGGAATTACCGAAAGCATAGACTTTGGCGGTATTCAAAGGGCAATAATCGGGACTTTGCTCCAAAAATAGAAACTTAGTTCGATTTTTTGACTCTATTCTTATTGCTTTTTTTACTGCTATATTTTATAATATACAGGTAACAGAACAGATTAAATAAATTTTAACCTGCAATACGGGAGGTATTTATAATGGCTTTAGATAAAGAAAAAGCGCTGCAAACTGCGCTTACTCAAATAGAAAAACAGTTTGGTAAGGGTGCTGTTATGCGCCTTGGCGAAAACAAGCATATGAATGTTGACCACATTTCAACAGGATCACTCACACTCGACATTGCCCTCGGTATCGGTGGTTTGCCACGAGGCAGAATTGTTGAGATTTACGGCCCTGAATCATCGGGTAAAACAACACTTTCTCTCCACTGTATTGCGGAGGGACAGAAAAACAACGGTAATGTTGCCTTTATAGATGTTGAGCACGCACTTGACCCTACCTATGCGGCTGCACTCGGAGTAGATGTTGACTCCCTCCTCGTTTCACAGCCTGACACAGGTGAGGACGCACTTGAAATTGCCGAAGCACTTATCCGAAGCGGCGCTATTGATGTAATCGTTATCGACTCGGTTGCCGCTCTTGTGCCAAAGGCTGAAATCGAAGGTGAAATGGGCGACAGCCATGTAGGCTTACACGCAAGACTTATGTCACAGGCATTAAGAAAACTTGCGGGCGCAATCAACAAGAGCAACTGCGTTGCTATCTTTATCAACCAGCTGCGTGAAAAAGTCGGCGTTGTTTACGGCAACCCGGAAGTTACCACGGGCGGCAGAGCGCTTAAGTTCTACAGCTCGGTAAGAATAGATATTCGTAAGCAGGAAGTTCTTAAGCAAAACGGCGAAATGATAGGTGCACACACAAAAGCAAAAGTCGTTAAGAACAAACTTGCACCGCCATTCAGAGAGGCAGAGTTTGACATTATGTACGGCAAGGGTATTTCAAGAACAGGCGAATTGCTTGACCTCGCGGTAAAGGCAGATGTTGTTCAGAAAGCAGGCGCATGGTTCAGCTATGACGGCAAGCGCCTCGGACAAGGCAGAGATAATGTAAAGGAACTTCTTGAAAACGACAAAGAACTTTCAAAAGAAATTGAAGATAAGCTTATGGCAAATATAGACAAGGTTGTTGCGGCAAGCTCTCCTGCCAAAAAAGGCGCAAAGGCAAAGATAACCGAAGTTGCCAATGCTAAAAAGCCCGCCGACGCTCCTGCAGAAAATGCAAACAGCGCAAACATTGATGTGCTTGTTGACGAATAATGAAAATTACAGAAATCAAACCACGCAGAAAAAGACTTAGCGCTGTTTATATTGACGGCGAATTTGCCGTTTCTCTCGACACACAAACGCTGATTGAAAACCGCTTTGATGTCGGCAGAGAGATAGACGACGAAGATTTGCACGAAATTATAAAGCTAAGCAATGAAAGGCGTGCAAAAGAAAAAGCTCTTTGGCTGTTGTCGTACAGAGAACATTCAAAAAAAGAGCTTGAGGATAAAATCCGCCGTACGGCAGACGAAACTTCTGCACAGAAAGCTGTTGACAGAATGGAAGAGCTCGGCCTTGTGGATGACGAGCGTTTTGCAAGACACTATGCCGAAAAACTGCTCAATTCCAAGCATATGTCAAAGCGTGGCATTGCCTTTGAACTTACAAGAAAGGGCATTGATAAAGAAACCGCCGAACAGTTATGCGATGAACTTGATATTGATGTTCACGAACAAATAAGAGCGGTTATTGAGAAAAAATATAGAAATCTATCCGATGAAAAGGTAAAAAGAAGAGCTGTTGCCGCACTGCAAAGGCTCGGTTACCGCTGGGACGACATAAAAAGCGTTCTTTCGGAATATAATGAGGATGAAACAGATGAGTTCTAAAGTTGGTATTGTATCACTCGGTTGCCCTAAAAATCAGGTTGACGCTGAAATGCTGCTTTTTACATTAAAAAGCAAGGGCTTTGAATTAGTAAACGACCCCGCAGACGCAGATGCGGTTATTGTAAACACCTGCGGATTTATTGAATCGGCAAAACAGGAAAGTATTAACGAAATTATAGAGCTTGGCAAGCTAAAGCAAGAGGGCAAAATCAAAGCCATTATTGTAACCGGTTGTCTTGCAGAGCGCTATAAAAACGAAATCACCCGTCAGCTTTACGAAGTTGACGCAGCACTCGGAATCGGCGCTAACTCTCAAATTGCGGATGTTGTAGCCGAGTTGCTTTCGGATAATACTGAACATAAAGAAAAAATCGAGGAATTTCCCGACAAACAGCTTTTATGTCTTGAGGGCAGAAGAATACAGTCAACTCCTCCCTACACCGCTTATCTCAAAATTGCGGAGGGCTGTGACAACCGTTGTACATACTGCGCAATTCCTATGATTAGAGGTAAATTCAGAAGCCGCCAACCCGATGCGGTTGTTGAAGAAGCAGAACAGCTTGCCAAAGACGGCGTAAAAGAGATTATTGTTATTGCTCAAGATACAACACGCTACGGTGAAGACCTTTTCGGTGAGCCTTACCTTGCAAAACTTTTAAAAAGACTCTGTAAAATTGACGGATTAAAATGGATAAGAGTGCTTTATTGCTATCCGGACAGACTTACAGATGAACTTATCGACACCTTTGCAGAGGAAGAAAAACTTGTTAATTACATAGATTTACCGCTCCAGCATTGCGACGGCAACATTTTAAAGAGAATGAACAGACACGGCAATCGTGAAAGTCTTACCGCATTACTTAACAAGTTAAGAGCAAAAGTACCCGATATTATTCTTCGTTCAACATTTATTACAGGTTTCCCGGGCGAAACCGACGAACAGTTTGAGGAACTTGCGGAGTTTGCCGCTGAAATTAAATTCCAGCGCCTGGGTTGCTTTGCCTACTCGGCAGAAGAAGGCACACCTGCGGCAAGTTTTCCCGACCAGATTGACGATGAAATCAAACAGCACAGAGCCGATATTATTATGGAACATCAGCAGAGCGTTATGGCAGAATACTGCGAAAGCCTTATCGGCAAAGAAATTGAGGTGCTTGTAGAAGGTTATGACAGAATTGCGGAATGTTTCTACGGCAGAACCTATGCCGACGCACCTGAAATTGACGGATGTGTATTCTTTACCGCAAACGGCACCAAACCACAGCCCGGCAGTTTTGTAAAGGTTAAGATTACAGATTATACGGATTGTGACCCAATCGGCGAATTGGCAGAATAATTTTATTTACATATAACCGACATCGGCATATAATATAATGGTGTCAAAAGGAGATCAGAGGGCAATTATGAATTTACCGAACAAACTTACTTTAAGCAGAATAATACTTGTGCCGTTCTTCGTGGCATCCTTGTTAATAAATTTTCCTTTTCACACAGCAGTTGCCCTTGTAATTTTTGTTGTGGCAACTTTTACAGATATGTTTGACGGTAAAATCGCAAGAAGCAGAGGACTTGTAACCGATTTCGGCAAGTTTGCAGACCCGCTTGCAGACAAAATTCTTGTATTAAGCGCATTGCTTTGCTTTGTGCAAACAGGTTGGTGCGACTGCATCGCAGTTATTATCGTACTTTTCAGAGAATTTTCAGTAACCTCTATCCGCCTTGTTGCCGCCTCAAAAGGCAAAGTCGTTGCCGCAAATATTTTCGGCAAAATCAAAACCGTAACCCAGCTTGTAGCTATTATTGCCGTACTGTTAATGCAGTTTTTAATTGAATTATTTACCGTAACATCTGCATTTTCCGTTGATACAATTTTGTATCTCCAAGGCATATTTACAGTAGTTTCACTTTGCCTTATTTGGATTTCAACAATTATGGCTCTTGTTTCGGGCGTAATTTATATTGTTCAGAACAAGCAGTTTATAGCAGATATGTAAAAAATCAACACCACATCGGATGTGATACTTTGTTTAAAACACTAAAGGCCGACCTTGACGCCGTTATGGAGCGTGACCCTGCCGCAAGAAACCGAGCCGAAGTATTCTTTTTATACTCGGGTTTTAAGGCTGTGCGCTCTCACCGTAAGGCTAATTGGTTTTTAAGGCACAATATGAAGTTTATTGCCCGCTGGATTTCACAGCGCAGCAGGCATAAAACAGGAATAGAAATACACCCGGGAGCTACCATAGGCAAGGGATTATTTATTGACCACGGTATGGGCGTAGTTATCGGTGAAACAACTATCATCGGCGACAACTGCACAATTTATCAGAATGTAACCCTCGGCGGTACAGGTAAAGATACGGGAAAACGACACTCGGCAACAATGTGCTTGTAGGTTCGGGTGCAAAGGTGCTCGGCCCGTTTAAAGTCGGAGATAACGCACGAATTGCCGCAGGTGCGGTAGTATTAAGCGAAATTCCGCCAAATGCCACTGCGGTGGGTGTACCTGCTCGTGTAGTAAAGATAAACGGCATACGCAGTGATACACTCGACCAGATTCATGTTTCAGACCCTGTCGCACTTGCACTTTGCAGTCTGGAACAAAAAATTACAGATCTACAAAAAGAAATTGACGCTCTAAAGGCAGAAAAGGAAAGCGAAAAGTAAAGGAGCAGTAAAATGATTTTATACAATTCATTGGGACAGACAAAACAGGAATTTATACCGCACACAGAAGGCAAGGTTAATATGTATACCTGCGGTCCTACTGTTTACCACTACGCACACATTGGCAATCTGAGAACTTATATTATGGAAGATGTACTCGAAAAGTACCTTCGTTTTGCAGGTTACGATGTTAAGCGTGTTATGAATATCACAGATGTAGGCCATCTTTCAAGTGATGCCGATACAGGCGAGGACAAAATGCTCAAAGGTGCAAAGCGTGAGCACAAGACTGTTATGGAAATCGCAAAGTTTTACACTGACGCATTTTTTGAGGACTGCAAAAAGCTCAACATCAAAAGACCTGATGTTGTAGAGCCTGCAACAAACTGCATTGACGAGTTTATTCATATGGTTTCTGTTTTGCTTGAAAAGGGTTATGCCTATATTGCAGGCGGCAATGTATATTTTGATACTTCAAAACTTGATAATTACTATGTTTTCGGAAATATGAACGAAGATGACCTTGCTGTCGGCGTTCGTGACAGCGTTGAAGAAGACAACAATAAGCGTAATAAAGCGGACTTTGTTCTCTGGTTTACCAAGTCAAAATTTGACTCACAGGAGCTTAAGTGGGAAAGCCCATGGGGCGTCGGTTATCCGGGCTGGCATATTGAATGTTCAGCTATCAGCTGTAAGCACAACGGCGAGTATCTCGACATTCACTGCGGCGGTATTGACAACGCATTTCCTCATCATACCAATGAAATTGCACAGAGCGAGGCTTACCTCGGTCATAAGTGGTGCAAGTATTGGTTCCATGTACTCCACCTCAATGATGCAAGAGGTAAAATGAGTAAATCAAAGGGTGATTTTCTTACCGTATCTTTACTTGAAAGCAAAGGTTATAACCCTCTTGTTTACCGTTTATTCTGCCTACAGAGCCATTATCGCAAGCCGCTTACTTTCTCTTATGACAGTCTTGACAATGCGGCTATCGCTTATGACAAACTCATTAAGAAAATTTCTACACTTTCTCCTGACGGAGAGCCTGATATGGATGCTGCCAAGCCTTATCTTAATGAATTTAATGACGCTCTCGGCAACGACCTTAACACTTCACTCGGTCTTACTGCCGTTTACAGCGTATTAAAAGGCAATATCAGCGACGCAACTAAACTTTATCTCATAGGTGAATTTGACAAGGTTCTCTCTCTTGACCTTACAAAAGCACAGGAGAATAAGTCTGAAAACCCTGCAAACGAAGAAGTTGAGTCACTTATTGCACAGCGTACAGAGGCTCGTAAAAACAAAGACTGGGCGACTGCCGACGCTATCCGTGATAAACTTAAAGAAATGAAAGTTGTTGTGGAAGATACAAAAGACGGCATTAAGTGGCATTTTGAAAACTGATTTTAAAAACGAATAGAATAAAATAAAAATCCCTTTCATATACTTTGACATAAGCAAAGTCAATACGGAGGGGATTTTATGCGTCTTTATATAATAACAAAACGAACCTTATTTTCAATTGGATTTTGTCTGCTGATTGGTGTAATTGCGGGCGGAATTGCTTTGACTTCTACCGTACAGGCAATTCAGACCGCAAGCGCACAGCGAGAAATCCCCATTTACTGCGTTGATACAGACAAAAAGCAGGTAGCGCTGTCTTTTGACGCCGCATGGGGCAACGAGCAAACCGAACATTTACTTGATATTCTTGATAAATACAATGTAAAAACAACATTTTTCCTTGTCGGCGATTGGGTAGAAAAATATCCCGAGTCTGTAAAAGAGATTTCAAAGCGTGGTCACGATGTAGGCAATCACAGCAATACGCATCCGCATATGACGCAGATGTCGGTTGACGATATGAATACGCAGATTCAGACTTGCAACGAAAAAATCAAAGCATTGACAGGCAAATGCCCTACCCTGTTCCGTGCGCCTTACGGTGACTACAACAACGATGTGGTAAAAACGGTAAAAGCTAATAATATGTACTGCGTGCAGTGGGATGTTGACAGTCTTGATTGGAAAGACCCTACTCCAAATCAAATTACCCTGAACATAACAAATAAACTTAAAGACGGCAGTATTATACTTATGCATAACGGCGCAACAAATACACCAGAAGCTCTGCCAATGGTAATTGAGGCTAT
>OHTI01000768.1_pt1 | contig 10535 bp, 7 predicted proteins | sample 1578941 | NCBI WGS metagenome assembly OHTI01 (sample SAMEA3879609, study PRJEB24766) | human gut metagenome | biome: human-associated habitat; feature: feces | place: USA | collected 1985/1987
CTCGGCAAGCACAACAGCACAGGCTATTACTTCTACTACGAGCCGCAGCGCGTGACGGTGCTGGACTATGCGTTTCTCTCTACCATTACGGAAAAAGCCGATGGAACGGTGATCTATGCCGACCGCTGCTCCATCAGCGAGGACAAGCTGGCAAAAATGGGCGTTACATTCAAAAAGATTCCGAGAGATATAAGTAAACTGTGAGGACGGAGATATGCCAATAGGGATTACAACAGAAGTATTCAAAAAGAGTTATTGGAACTATTTCCTGGAACTCGAAGAAGAATTTCTACTCACTCAAAAATATGTGACATTTGACAAGTTAAACTTCAACACGTTTTCTGCTGAATACATAAAACTTATTCAAGCCGTGTGCAGTGAAATTGACGTAGTAGCGAAGGAAATTGCATCATATTTTAACTCGAGTTTTGAAGATGAGAAGAGTCCGAATATACAGCGATGGGGATTCGTCATTCAAAGTGGTCTGCCAGAGATTTGTACGCGTAGCGTTGTGTTTAGCGATGAGGTCCTAGTTTCACCATGGAAAAACTTTGGATATGAAAAGTATACCGCGAAAAACAATTTTACCCGTTATAAACTTAAAAAAGGGTGCAGCACACCTTGCTGGTGGAAAGACTATAACGATATAAAACATAAGCGAACTTCTTTTGGAGAGTCTGGCGGGGCAAACTACACAAAAGCAAATTTGAAGAATATGATACTTTGCTATGCTGCATTATTTATCTTAGAATCGGCATTTTCTGAGCACTTGGTACAGCAGGGGCAAAATGACTACTGCATGTTTGAAAGCAAGCTGTTTGGATATTCCTCAACTAAGAAATGTGCTGTCATACTACCTTGAAGGTGAAAATATGGAACTGAAATCATATCAGAAAAAGGTGATAGCGGACTTGACCCGCTATCTGGAACTGCTGAACGAAACAAAGAGTGACGCAGCGGCGTTTCGCCTGTTCTGGCAGGAGAAATCTGCCCCGGCTTTAGGGCTATACCAAAACGTGATACCCGGTGTTCCGAACCTCTGCTTCAAGGTGCCGACGGGCGGCGGCAAGACCTTTATTGCCTGCAACGCCGTTCGCCCTATCTTTGACGCGCTCCCCGCTACCAAGACAAAGGCGGTCGTGTGGCTTGTTCCATCGGACGCGATTCTGACGCAGACGGCGAAAGCCCTGAAAGACACGTCCCATCCCTACCGTCAGAAAATCGACGTGGATTTCGGCGGGCGTGTGGAGGTCTACACCAAGCAGGAGCTTTTGAACGGTCAGAACTTCAACCCCACCGCCGTAACGGAGCAGTTGTCGGTTATGGTGCTGTCCTACGATTCGTTCCGTGGGCGCGGCAAGGAGGTCTTGAAAGCCTATCAGGAGAACAGCAACCTTGCCGAGTTTGCAAAGGTGCTGGGTAAGCCCGACAGCCCCATTGAAAAAGCGGATGAAACCGCACTGTTCCAGATCATCAACCAGCTTAACCCGCTTGTCATCGTGGACGAGAGCCACCATGCCCGGTCGGAATTGAGCCTTGAAATGCTGGAAAACTTCAATCCCTGCTTTGTGCTGGATTTGACCGCCACGCCGAAAAAGGAGAGCAATATCATCTCCTATGTGGACGCGGTGCAGCTGAAAAACGAACACATGGTAAAGCTGCCCGTGATCGTCTATAACCGGGACAGCCAATCCGAGGTACTGATTGACGCGATCGACCTGCGGAACAAACTGGAAGAAATCGCAAGCGCGGAGTATGCCAAAACGGGCAAATATATCCGTCCTATCGCGCTGTTTCAGGCACAGCCGAAAGGCAAGGAGGACGCGACCACCTTTGAAAAACTGCGGGACAAACTGGTGGACGCCGGGATTCCCGCCGAGCAAATTGCCATTCGTACCGCTGATGTGAACGAACTGAAAAATGTGGAGTTGATGTCCCTAAGCTGTCCGATTCGATACATTATCACGGTCAATGCGCTGAAAGAGGGCTGGGATTGCCCCTTTGCCTATATCCTTGCGTCTCTTGCCAATAAGACAAGTCAGGTTGACGTGGAGCAGATTTTAGGACGGATTCTCCGTCTGCCCCATACGAGCCAGCACACACAGAGCGCACTCAATATGTCCTATGTGCTGACTTCTTCCAACGACTTCAACAATACTGTGGCGCATATAGTCAAGGGCTTGAACAGCGCAGGATTCAGCGATAAGGACTATCGGATCGGTGAGTCCGCAAAACCGCAGGTTCCCGAACAGCCAGCAGAACAAATCACGCTGCCTGATCAACAAGGGTGTCCTGAAATGGAACCCCCTTTGGAAACCGCCGAGGACGATTTTTCGGGGCTGGATGGGAAATCTATCGGGGCAGAGTTGGAGCGGCGCAGAGAACAGGCACAAACGCCTGAAACTGCCCCGAAAGCCGACACCATGCTGGACGCTGCCGCAGAGGTCGAAAAGGCATATACAGACGCTATCCAACAGACAGACAATGACCCGATGATGGACAATCTTCCGTGGGAGGTGCGGGATAAAGTGAAATCATTTGGGGTAAACCCGCAGTTCCGGGAGGATATTGAAACGCTGCAAATCCCGCAGTTTTTCCTGAAAATTGAGCAAATGTCAGCAGATTCGTTTGCTAATCAGCGCCACTTCTGATAAACTTGATTTAGAGAAAAAACAGTATGTAACTCTTCGGCAACAAATGACGGAAGAGGAAACTGCTTTCCAATCAGAGAAAAATGAATTTGACATTTATGTCAGGCAACGTGGGTTAGCAGATTCTATCCGACGTTTCCAACAACAATTAAGCAAAACAATATCGGATATACAGGAAGACGAGAAAAATATTAAAGAGATTAGTAAAGAACTCCGCAAACTGCCAAACAAAAAGGAGGTTGAGGAAAAATATATTGAATATGCCCGGTTGAATATCATGACTCTGGACGCATGGGATCCTGCCTATGATGGAGCGATTCATTTGTTAAAGCCCATCAAAGCGCAAGGAACACTGGAAAACAAGATCATTTTGGCTCAATTTGTAGCTCTTTTCCAAACAATGGAATACTTCAAAACCAGCGCAACAAGATTCTCATTTGTTGTTGACTCTCCACGCGCAAAAGAAGCCAGTATTTCAAGTAGTAAAGATATTCTAAAAATGATTTCGCAGATGGAGATGCTACCACAGATTATATTAGCGACTATCGACTACTCCGAATATGATTCGGAAATAGAAACACCAGCAAACATTATTGTTTTGACTGAAAAGAGGAAATTACTTAACGAAAGTGACTACGTCAAAAATCAAGATACAATTATGGCAATCTCAGAACTGCTAAAGAAACAAGTATAACAAAAAGAAGTCCAGCATCACGCCAAACGGCGCGATGCTGGGCTTCTTACTTAATTCCATTCCTCAGCCAAGAGGAAATCACGGATATTCCGGTGCTTGATCCCGTTTCGGCTCATGTCGAACTCATCGAGAGAAACAACGTACTTTGGGAAGTTATCACGGATGCTATCATACGCGCCAAACTCGCGGTTGACCGTTTCATCGGAGGCGAGCAGATAGCACACCTGAACGTACAGCTTTTCGCCGCGCTTGTCGCATACAAAGTCAATTTCCTTATCGCCTGTTCTGCCGACAGTCACTTCATAACCCCGGCGCAGCAGCTCAAGATAGACGATGTTTTCCAAAATGAGGTTGATGTCCCGCATATTGCCGCCAAAGACCGCCTCGCGGATGCCGTGATCGGCAATATAGTACTTCTCATTGGAGGCAAGGATCTGTTTGCCCTGCAAGTCCTCCCGCTTCACCTGATAGAAAAGGTACGCCTCGCAGCAGTATTTGATATAGTTCAGAATTGTTTCCGGGGCGACGGTGCGCTGCTCGTTTTTCAGGAACTTTGCAAGAGAGGTCGCCGAGAAGGTCGTTCCCACATTGGCGATCACATAGGCAATGATCCGTTCCAGCAAATCTACATCCCGGATTTTATTCCGCTTCACGATGTCCTTGAGCTGGACAGAGTTGAATAGATCGTGAAGATATTGCTTGGACGGCGCATCCGCATATCGGAGATTTGCAAGATAGGGCATCCCTCCGGCAAGCAGGTACTTTTGGAAACACTGCTGGATGGACGCATCAGGCGCAATCGAACGGTAAAGCTCCATGAACTCCCCAAATGAGAACGGATAGATCACAAACTCCACATAGCGTCCACCTAAATAGGTCGCAAGCTCACCGGACAGCAGCTTTGCATTGGAGCCGGTGATGTAGATGTCGCAATCCAGCGAGACGCGGAGAGAGTTGATGCACTTCTCCCAGCCCTTGACCTCCTGAATCTCATCGAAAAAGAGGTAGATCTTGCCGCCAATCTCCTTGGCGCGTTTGGTGATCTCGTCGTGCAGTGCCTGCGCGGTTTGCAGGTGAGAATAGCTCATATCCTCAAAGTTGATGGCGATAAACTGCGCCGAGCTGACACCGGACTCCGTGAGTTCCTGCTGGATCAGCTCCAACATGACCGACTTTCCGCAGCGGCGAATACCGGTCATGACCTTGATCAACTCCGTTCCGATGAATGGGCGGATGCGGCTCATATACAGTTCGCGTTTAATCATAAAACTTCACCCTCCTTCCGTGGCTGACCACAGTATATCACATTTACGATTGAAACTCAATGGAGAAATTACAAAATATAAGTTATAACTGGTAAAATGCAAAATTCGACAAATGATTTTAGATAAGGCTTTGCTATTCAAGCAAAGCCTTGCAAAGGTAAGATTCCACCCTTTATTGGCACACGAAATGCCGTTATCACAAGGCGGAGTGGCAAGATAGGCAGGAAATCCAAGCGACGTACTGGCGATATTTTTCTCCATATTCGCCCCGAAATGCAGCAGAAAATGAAACAACCATCGGCATATCCGTTGGACGGTCATGCCGATGGCTGTGTGTTCCATCAGAGCTTTCATTCGATTTTTGGGGGGCGGTAGTAGTGTGTCATTTTCGCGTCTGCAATCCGATTTTCCATACACCATTTTTACACCATTTCGGCGTGGAGTAGTATGGAATTGCATGAAGTTATATAGTGGACATTTGTGCAGAAAATACGCTGAAATCAAGAATTATCGGTATTTATGGAGTAATATTGAGATATAGAATCAGGTGAATCGCCCTCGATACCTAATTTCATAGTTTTCTCTATCTCCTTATTTTTCAAGGGTTTTCGGCACTTGAACGGCGCTTACTGTACCATTACTGTACCATTTTGATTTTGCTGCACTTTTTCAAATTGTAATACGGCTTTTAACATGGAATCATTATTCTTTGCCTCGTAAACTCTTACCCATTCGGAAACTCCTTTCTCACTATGAGAAAAGGCCCCTATGCATTTTATAATTGTAGCACAAGGGCTTTCTTTTCTCAATAGTGAACTTGCCTTCAAATTGCCATTGTGCGGCTGATGTACTCTTCAAACTCCCGGCGCTTGTCCGGCTTTTTCGTCCCGACGGACAACACGAAGGGGCAGCTGGGCGCTCTCAGCATGCTGCCGATCTTGTTGATGCCGATGCATTTCTCCATGTAAAAGCTCCTTTCCCGGGTTCATCAGCCGAGAAGTCGAGCCCTCTTTTTTAATTGTCGGCAGCGGTGCTTTTGCGGAAGCTGTCACCGCCAAACATGATGGGGACGCAGACCTCCAAGATGCAGTCAAAAAAACGCCGGAATTGGCCACCATGCGCGTACCCACTGAGGGCCAAATCCATGTCATGATCGACATAGGTATCAAACAGCTCCGGTCTATGGGAAAGTAAAATCGTAAAACCGGGATCGTCCACAGTAAGCTCCGAAAGCTTCTGACTGATCGCCGCAGCATCATCTGTCAAATAGCCCGCGCTAAAGCTTGGGTCGTCGACGCCTGTACCGGTAATGCTTTCCCGGAAAGCACCTGGAGGCGGCTCCGGGCAACGCCTTCATTGCCGGCTGACCTCAGGTCTGTCGGAGCCTGCAAAACAATTTTGCGCATAAATCTTGACGGGGCCTCCTGAAAGCCGTCATCGGAACTATGACAAAAAGAAAAGCGGCAGGCTTCTTATGAAACTAAGCCTGCCGCTTCACATTATCCTGCACTCCGTTATTCGGCAGAGTGCTTTTTCTTTTTGCTGACAACAGCTGTGCCGATAACAGCTCCGCCGCTGGCAAGCAGCAATGCGATCCACAGCATGAGGCTGCTGTTGTCGCCGGTCGGGGGAGACTTCGGCAGCTTCGCCGTTACGGTGTCGGCTTTGGCGATTTCCTTGGTGCCGTCTTTGTCACTGTAATACTGATTGCAGCCACTGCAATACCAATACTCGACATTGCCCTCGGCATCCTCGGTCGCCGCCTTGGCGGAGATATGCTTGAGGTCGGTGTGGTTATTCGGATCAGGCTCGCCGTAAGCCTTTCCGCAAACCTCGCATACCGCTTTTTCGGCGCAGGTTGCCTTGCCGCCGGAGCAATCCTTTGTTTCAAGCCCGTTGCAGCCGTCCACCGTGCATTTGCGGGTGTGCGTGCCGTCGCCGTTCGATTGCCATTCGCCGAAGGTATGCCCGTTGTTGACTGTTACGGTCATCTCGGCGGTGTTGCCCGCCTTATCGGTGACGATGATTTTCTGCTCGCCGTCTGCCGCAGGAAGAATAAAGCTGTTGTTCTCGTCAAGCTCGACCGCCGTTCCATTTACGGTAACTGTCTCTATATACTTCTCGTTAATTGTAACCGTCTGCGCCTCGCAGTAGGTCTTGCCGTCCTCAATGCCGGAGATCACCGGCTGAACATTGTCAAGCGTTATGCGGTCGGAACGAAGGTATGTTATGTTCAGACTCTCGTCAACAAGCATTGCATAAACGATATACTCCCCGTTGGGGTCTATGCGGAACGGCTCCTCATACGCACGGTACACAAGAGAGCCCAGCTCCGTCTCGGAGAGATCCCGATCGGTCACCAGATAAGAGACAAACACGGTTCCGCTGTTGTCGGCTGCGGTGATCGTCACCGTTTGCGTGTCCTTAAAGAACAGACCGAAGGTGATATTGTTGAGGAACGCTTTCCAGCTGTTCTCGCTGATTATAATTTCGCCCGTGGGCTTTTCAATGTCTTTCCATTTCGCTTTAAGCGTTATATTCTCGGCAGGCATGGTCGTGGGAATTTCCCTGTCCCAGCCGATAAAGGTGTAGCCCTCTCTTGTCGGGTCGGCAGGGGCGGTAATTGCCGTGCCGTAGTCCTGTGTGATCGGTGCGATTTCACTGCCGCCGTTGGTATCAAAGGTAATTGTGTATTGATTCGTATTCCACACGGGATAGAGCGTCAGCGCCTCGTTTTGCGTATAAACAGCATCAAGACCGTACACCTTTTCGCCGCCGTCCACGGTCGCCCAGCCTACTTGCGTGTGCCCCGTGCGAGTGAACAAAGCACCTCGCAGCGTGAGAGCATCGTTATAGAACTTAATATCTGTGACCGCATTGCCCGAGCCGTTTTCTCCGGGCTGATAGGCAACATCCCAAGCGTTTGTGAAACGCACATAGGTCTTGTCGGAAAGCTGACGGAAGATAGCTTTAGACTGCTCTCTGAGTGCGCTGTTCAGCGCGGAATACTCTTCATTTGTCAGCGTGTTGTCCTCCGCCAGATAGCGCTGATACAGTTCCTGCATTTCAGCGGAAAGCTGCGGAATAACAGCCTCTGTGGCATCCTGTGCCGAAGAGCCCGTGAACAGCCGCACACCGTCGCCCATTTGCAGATCGCCGAGAGCTTGATTCCGCAGCGTAATTGCCTGCGTATCGCCCGTTACGGTAAGCGAGCCGCTGTCTATATAAAGATCGTACGCTGTCAGACCGTCAGTCATGATGACGCTGCCGCCGCCAAACTGGGTGTATCGCCCAAGCGTCAGTGCGCTGTTCAGCGTCAGCGAGCCGTCGCCGATAACGCAAAGGGTGTTACTGCTCTTAATAATTCCGGTCAGGCTTCCGATGGTATTCTTTCCGTCCGCCGTGATAAAGAGCGGGTTTCCACGCCCGATGTACTTTTCGCTCAGTCTCACAGAAGTCAGGTCGGCATTCTTGAGCTTCAGATTCGGGAAAACACTGCCGTACCTTTCAAGCTTGCCGGTCGAATAAATTTCCAAAATATCCTTGGGTGTCAGATTCCCTGATTCCACAAGAGTAGAAAGGATCTTGCCCTTAGGCAGAACAAAGGAGGCAGTTCCGTCGCCGAAAATATCGGTATAATTGTCCGGCGTGACCTCGACCTCGCCGTCGCCACGATCCAAAAACAGACCGAAGCCGCCATAGAAAGCGGAGAGGCTCGAAACATCCGCGGGAACGGTATCGCCGGGCTTATAGAAGTTTAGGTTTCCGTCTACCCACCACATAGGCGTGTCGGCAGAGATGCCATCGGAAAGGGGCAGTCCCTCGGCAGAGGGTGCAGTGAAGCTCTCGCCCTTTTTCACGATGATGTTGATCCAGTTCTGCTGCTCGCCGGGCATAAATTCACCCGTTAGCAGCTCTACTATTTTCAGACTGTCGGCGGCAAGATCTGTCGGCAGCTCAAGGACGGGGCGGAAACCGAGGTCCTCAATAGAACCGGTTGCAGAATGACCGTAGCAGAAGTGCGCCGAAGTGTACCCGCGGAGCGTACGATGCCGCGTATCATTGCTCCAGGTGTCCTGCCCCCAGGAAGCCATCGGCCACCAGTTTTTGATATACCCGGTTGTGTTGTCTTCTGAATTCTGACCGGATTTTTTCAAAATCGTGTCCCATTCATTATTGGCGGGAATACCGCTTTCGCCATAGTGGCCGTTATAGGCGGTTCCTGCAGACGGGGCGCGCATGGTATAGTCGATGCTTCCGCTTGAGTAAGTCTTTCCGAAGATCAGCCCTTGTTTGTCCAGTGCATCCCAACTCACGAAATGGGTCACGTTGTAATTCGCAATGAACAGGCTGTGTTCGTAGGAGGTGGTATCGGTGTCAGCTGCACTATCCAGCGAATAAGCGTCCACCGTCCCCACGTAGGTGAAGGGCACATAGTGCAGGGTGCCGTCTATTTGGATGCCGCCGTCAAGGGTGCTGTTCACCGTGCCGGGAATCCCCAGCGCCGACAGGTCGAAATAGTATCTGCCGCCGGGGGCGAGGGTGAACTGCTCGTCGATCTCGTCCGTCAGCTTCACTTCCCGAAGTGCGCCGGCATAGTCGGTCTTATGATCGCCGTTAAACTGCTCGTTGAACACGCAGAGCGTCTTGCCGGTCATGTCTATGCCGGTCAGGTCAATCGCTGCCCTGCCGCGTGTACCGTTTGTCGTGCCGTCCAGCTGCACAACGCGTGTATAGCGGGAAATGCTCCCGTCCGCATCCTTAATAACGGCAGATATATATTCATTATCGCCCACTTTTGCGTTCTTGTATTCGACCTCCAGCACACTACCGTTGACCAGCACCGTCTTTGCCGTAAAATCGTCGCGGTCGCTGTCATGCAAGGTCAGCTTCCATTCATCTCCGGCGTATTCGGCGATCGGGGTCGTTAAATCTGCAACTTTTCCGTGCTCGGCAGCAGATATAAAGAGAACGGAGGACAGATCCAGCTCCATGGCAGGCCGCACGGCAGCATCGTAGTCCACGTTGAGGGCGCTGCCGCTTCTGCCATCGGGATGAATCGTCCACGATCCGTAGCCGTAAACCTCATTGGAAGAACGCGTCCACCACTTTGCAGCGTACTTGCACGAATTTCTATACAAATAAATACTATCCTCTTGCGACAAGGCCCAGAGCTTCTGCGCTTTGACCTCCTGCCCGGTGATTCCCTCGGTGATGTCCTTGGGGCGGATGACCGCCTGCTCCTTTTCGGGGATCGCCTCGGCCAAGGAAACCATTTTCTGCTGCAAGGTGCTTCCCGCATACTCATTGGGCTTTCTCCATTGCGACATATCGGACGGGTTGTTGGCATAATAACCGTTGTCCTCGCTGTAGCGACTTGCATTTTCAAACGGCACGGCGCTCCCCGTGCGGAACGGGACATCTCCGAAATCATTGTTTACCGCAAGCAGGGTAATGATGGGCGCATTATTGCTTTTGTCGGTCTTTTGGCCGATCACCCACCATTCATGCCCCGCAAAGGACAGCCTGCTTTTGTCGATCTTTAATATGCTTTGGACGCTCGTACCGGGCAGAATGGCTTTTGCACCGCCCGCGGCAAACGCCGTAGTCGGCACAAGGCATAGCACCATACAAAGGGTGAGCAGGATACTGAGTATTCGTTTTTTCATATTCTGTTACCTCCGTTTTCGTATAGGTCGGCTCAGTCAAGAGCGGTTATAGTAACAGAGCCTTTGAAGCCTTTGAGATAAGTATTGTATGCCGAATTTTCAAACCTCAACTGCAATGTAATGTCTTTATTTGACGCATCATACATTCTGCTGAAATTAAAGGAATGTTGATCCCTGGTTTGCGGTATTTTTACCCCGTCCCTTTTTATTCGCGTAAGCTCCCTGCACAGATCGTCATCATAACCGTCTGTCATCT
>OHTI01000780.1_pt1 | contig 10380 bp, 8 predicted proteins | sample 1578941 | NCBI WGS metagenome assembly OHTI01 (sample SAMEA3879609, study PRJEB24766) | human gut metagenome | biome: human-associated habitat; feature: feces | place: USA | collected 1985/1987
AACAGGATAACATATTTATATACAATGCACAATGTTTTTTTGATAATAACTTACAATAATCAAAACTGATAGTGTTACTGTTCACACGATGTGCGACCAGCAACGCATCACACTGCTTAAAAGCTGTTTAAAAACAGAGTGCACTCTTGCAATATAAACCACCATCTGCTAAAATTTATCTTATGAATCAAGAGCAATCCGCTCTTTTCAATAATTGTAACTATTTCAAGCATATTAAATTATAAGGAGGACTCTAAAATGAGCAAAATTGATGAAATCAGAAGCGCTATGGTCGCTGCAATGAAGGCAGGAGACAAAGAACGAAAAGCCGCACTTTCCTTTCTGCTCTCCTCTCTGAAGAATAAAGCTATCGACAAACGTGCCGACCTGACAGAAGAGGAAGAAGGACAGGTAATCTTAAAAGAAATCAAACAGTTAAAAGAAACAATTGATATGACACCTGAAGATCGTACAGATCTGATTGAAGAGGCTCAGAAGCGTCTTGCTGTTCTTGAAGAATATGCACCAAAGATGATGAGCGAAGATGAGATCAAAGCAGTGATCACATCCGTTCTTGCAGATCTTGGTATCGATGCTCCTACAGCAAAGGATAAAGGTAAGATCATGAAAGAACTCATGCCGAAAGTAAAAGGCAAAGCTGATGGTAAAGAAGTCAATCAGATTCTTGCCGGCATGATGAAATAAATACAGATTCCAGAATAAAGACGTAGCAAAGAGGGTGTCGCACTAAACGACACCCTCTTACTTTTTGTTAATTATTTCATTTTTTCTGCTTATTTTGTTATCTGTTTTCCCACTTATGATAAATCGCCTCAAGTGCATCTACCGCACCATCAATTCCAAGAAGACTTGTATTCAGCAGGATTGCATTCGCATCAATGCTTCCCCACTTACGGTCTGTTCTACCTTCATAATACAGGCGTCTCTCTCTGTCAATCTTCTTAATCTTATCTACAGCCTCTTTCTCGGAAAGCTTATAGATATCCATGATTCGATTGATTCTATCATCCTTATAAGCATAGATAAATGTATTCACAACATTTGAATAATCCCCAAGAACATAATCTGCGCAGCGTCCCACGAAGATTCCAGGTCCGCGTTCCGCAAGCTTGCGGATGATTGCCGACTGTGCGTCAAAAAGTTGATCACTTAATGGTTTCTCCACTTCCGGACTGAGCATAAATGTAGTATAATCACCCATTCCAATATAATAGCTTGATAACACATTTCCAAGTCTCGTCTCATCTACTCTTCCAGCATCTTCGTTCGAAATTCCAAGATCTCTTGCTGCCATTCGAATCAGATTATGATCGTAAAGAGGAATGTTCAGTCTCTCTGCCAGTCTGTTTCCTACTTCATGACCGCCACTTCCGAACTGTCTTCCAATTGTAATAATTGTGTGATCCATCATAAGCAAGTCCTCCTTTTTCTGATAATTCTATTCTATCACTCTTTGAATTAAGAAAAAAGACTTTCTTCCTGTTTTCCGCTAACAATTTTGTAATACTGTTTCGAAGTCACCATATAGACAATGATATAGAATAATGCAAATACTAAATAGGAGCACACTGTCACCAGAATCAGGAATTTTCTGTCAGAAAAAGCAAGCAGATGCACCATTTTTTCTATCATTGGAAATGCAAATGCCGTATGAATTCCGGCAGCCACAAGAGGCAGGAAGAATACTGTCATTACCTGAGAATTGATCGTCTGACGCACTTCTTTCTGTGTCATCCCCACTTTCATCAGAATCTGGAATCTGTCCTGATCCTCATAGCCTTCTGTAATCTGTTTATAATAAATGATCAGCACCATTCCAAGAATGAATACGACTCCAAGAAGGATTCCAAGGAAGAACAGACCGCCGTACAAAGCCTGGTAATCAGCCCTTGATGCGGCTCTGCTGTCTGTAGAAGCTCCAAAAAATAGGGTATCTGATTCCTCTGATTCCTGTTCAGCCAATGCATTGATTTTCTTGTCAATCTCGTTTTGAATCTGGATCTGCTCTTCATCTCCACAGGACAGATCAAAATTGTAGTACCATTTCTCATAAGAACCATTGACACCGTAAACGGAAACATTTCCTTCTTCCAAAGCTTTTATATCTTCCAGTCCGGAAACCACCAGATAGAAGCTGCTGTTCATATTTGCCATATTATTTCCATTTGAAATCATTTTATCCAAATGTCCTTTAATCCTCCATGTCCCGGAATTCTCCACCGTGATCTGATCATAGGGGAAATCGGAATCTTTCGCATACAGATACGCTTCCCCGGGAGCAAGCTCCAGATTCGTCCCCATGATCCGATTATACGCTTCCAACGGCAGAGCATAGAACATTTTTAAATGATCAAATGTATTCACTTCATTGACTCCCGGAGCATTCTCCGGATTAAAATAGATTTCATTTTTTGAAACAATTCCACTGACTGTAAGCATCCGGTAATTCTCCGGATTCTCCGCGGTCTGGTTATGTTCTTTCAAAACCTTCTGTACAAGCTCTATAATCTGTCCATTCTGATTCTCTTTCATTTCTTCCGTCTGCTCCGGTTTCGTGTACATCTCAATCTGGACAGATTTCGGATATCGAAGATTCAAGCCATGTTCCATACTCAGATACAGGCTGGTTGTAGAAGATACCATAACCAGAACCATTGTGGACAGAATACAAATAGACGCTAATCCTGCCCCATTTCGTTTCATACGGTAAATCATGGATGAAAGTGAAATAAAATGATTTGTTTTATAATAATATCCTTTCTTTTTCTGCATTATTTTACAAAATGTGACCGAGCCGGCAATAAATAACAGATACGTTGCAAGGATTACCAGCACGACGGCAACCATAAACCAGATCATCGCTACAAGCGGATCTTTGATTGTCAGGGATAAATAATAAGCCACACCAAGCAGAAGCAACCCGAGTACTGCAAAGATCCAGTTTGCCTTCGGAGGTTTCTCTCCTGTCTTTTCACTTTTTAAAAGTTCTACAGGTTTTAACCGATAGACGGACACGATCATCCGAAGCATGATTAATGCAAAAATGACCAGGAATAACAGTGCCGTAGCCACAAGTGCCGGAACACTGATTTTCATAGAAAGTCCGGCATTACTTCCAAGTATCTTCGCTGCCAGAAGTTCCCCAAATTTAGAAAACAGGATTCCTCCCACGATTCCTCCTGCAATCGTCAGAACACTGATGATCAGATTCTCAAGAACCATGATTTTTACAAGGTCAATTTTTCCCATTCCAAGGATGTGATACAACCCAAACTCTCTCTGTCGTCTGCGGATCAGAAATGAATTTGTGTAATACAGAAGGATCAGAGAAAAGATTGAGATCACACCAGAACCAAATCCAAGGATCATCTGCATAGTATCCCCACCTTTGATCTGGGCAAACTGCGGACTCACTGCAAGATAATCGATCAGATAGAACATCATAACCATACAGATACAAGTGATCAGATAAGGAAGATACAGCTTCTTATTTTTCTTAATTCCATTAACGGAAAGTTTCAGATAAAGTCCACTTTTCATTGTCTCTCACCACCTGTCGCAAGCATTGTCAGTGTCGCTGAGATATTCTGATAGAACTGTTCATCTGTCTGTTCGCCTTTATATACCTGGTGGAAAACTTCTCCGTCTTTAATAAATAACACTCTCCCGGCCTTGCTCGCTGCTTTGACAGAATGTGTTACCATAAGGATCGTCTGTCCCGACTGATTGATCCGCTCAAATACCCCGAGCAATTCATCCGTTGATTTCGAATCGAGTGCCCCGGTCGGCTCATCCGCCAGGATCAGTCTCGGATCTGTGATCAGCGCTCTCGCCACTGCTGCACGCTGCTTCTGTCCTCCTGACACCTCATAGGGATACTTCTCCAGAAGTCCTGCAATTCCAAGTTCTTTCACGATTGGCATCATCCTGACATTCATTTTCCTGTAATCAACTCCCTGCAGTACCAATGGCAGTAAGATATTGTCCTTTAGATTAAATGTATCCAAAAGATTGAAATCCTGAAATACAAACCCAAGATGATCTCTCCTGAACTTGGACAGATCCTTCTCACGGATTGCAGATAACGGTTTTCCATCTAGATAAACTTCCCCTTCGGTTGGTTTATCCAATGCTGCCAGCATGTTCAGTAATGTCGTCTTCCCCGAACCACTCTCTCCCATGATTGCTACATATTCGCCCTCTTCTACTGAGAATGTTACCTTAGAGAGTGCCTGTACCTGATTACCGCCAAAACGCGGACGGTATATTTTTTTCAAATTTTCTACTTCCAAAACTGTCATTTCTTACGACCTCCTCTTCTTTCAACATCCTCAGTATAACAATACAGCCAGAATGCCGACATTGATTTCTGTGACATTCCAGCTGTCTGATGTGACAATTTTGTCACTTGCTTCTCTCTGTGTGATTTAGCGTTTTACTCTGATCTCAACGGATACTCTGCCAAACCAATCGTAAAACTGCTGCCTTCCCCTAACTTTGACTCAACTGTAATCTGATGCCCCAGTTTCTTTGCCGCCATCTGACTCAGATACAGACCAATTCCCGTTGATTTCCGTTCCATTCTTCCATTATATCCCGTATATCCTTTTTCAAAGATTCTCGGCAGATCTTCCGGTGCAATTCCCATTCCGGTATCTGTAACCGTCAGTTTCTTTTCTTCACTGACAGTGATCGTCACTGTTCCTTTCAGCGTATACTTCACTGCATTGGATAACAACTGTTCAATAATAAACGAAAGCCATTTCTCATCTGTCAGAACAATCTGATCTGTCCCTTCATAGATCAGACGGATTCTCCTTCGAATAAACTGTCCTGCATATTTACGGATCGATTTTCTTACAATTTCATCCAAAGGATACCATGCGATTACCAGATCCTTCGTGCCACTGTCAAGACGCACATACCCAAGTGCCATCTCCACATACTGCTCCACCCGGAACAGTTCAGCTTTCAGATTCTGATTCGTCTCGGTATCTTCCTGCTGGAGTAATACATTCATCACAGCAATCGGTGCCTTGATCTGATGCACCCAGGTTGCATAATAGTCCTCCATGTCCTGACCGGACTTCTCCCATCTGGCATGTTCTTTTCTTTGCTGTTGTTCTTCTTTTCTGATCAGCTCCTGATATCCTAACTCAATTCCATCTTGTGCCACCGGAAGTGAATCCTCATAAGGTCCTTCTCCTTGCAGCAAATGTTCCAGCTTCTGCCCGGTTTTCTTATACCGCAAATATCCACAGAGAAGAAAAAGTAATCCAAATGCCAGACACAACACTGTCGGATAAACCGCCGCCTTCAGATTAATCTCTTCCAACACAAAAATCAGAAAAAAGATTCCCGCACACAGCAAACTCCACAGAAGCACAAATCGGATTCTTTTCAAATATTGTAAAAACATTTTTACTCCTTCTCGATGATATATCCACCGCCGACTTTCGTCTTGATAAAGCCTTCCATTCCCGCTTTTTCCAGCTTTTTCCGAAGTCTTCCGACATTGACTGTCAATGTATTCTCTTCGATATAATTGTCTGTCTCCCACAGCTTTGTCATTAGCGTGTCTCTGCTGACCACGCGTCCTTTATTCTCCATCAATGTCTGCAAGATACGAAATTCATTCTTTGTCAACTCTATTTTTTCTCCATTATAAGTCATTGTTGTATCATAGAGGTTCAGGATTGCTCCTCTATGTTCCAGCATCGGTACTTTTCCTGATAGATCATATGTTCTCCTCAGCAGAGCCTGAATCTTCGCTGTCAGTACACTTAAGTCAAATGGTTTTGCCACAAAGTCATCTCCGCCCATATTCATTGCCATGATAATATTCATATTATCTGCTGCTGAAGAGATAAAGATCACCGGCACGCTCGATATCTTACGGATCTCGCTGCACCAGTGGTATCCATTATAAAAAGGAAGCGTGATATCCAAAAGCACCAGATGTGGACCGTACTCTGCAAATGTCTCAAGAACCTTTGCAAAATCTTCCACATAACGTGCTTCATTTCCCCACGCTTCCATCTCTTTTTTAATTGCCCCTGCCATTACAAGGTCATCTTCTATGATTAGAATCTTATACATTCTGCGGATTCCCCTTTCGCTCTTATCCACTACTATATATCATAGTATACAGTATTTCAAGAGCACACGGTCATACCGTATCCGGCGAGATAACCCGCTGGATATGGATTGCAAGAAATCCGATCTCTTCTTTTGCGACCGGTTGTTTCAACTGTCTGGACATATAGTCACACACTCTCTTCGCCGCCTCTCCGGTCCTTGGGTAATTCTGAAAAATGAAATCATTAAAGTCTGCATTCGTCCCTTCACCCTTACGGGTTCTCAGAATCATATAATACATATGACTCATCAGACGTGTACATCCAAGTGAGCCGCTCTCCAGCTTCTGATCAAATTCCTGTTCAATCATGGCAATCCCTTCATTTACAATCCTGGTCGCATCCAGAGTCTGGGATACTGCCTCATCAGAAAGGCCTGCATGGATATGTAGCGTAATGAATCCGACTTCATCCTCTGAGATTTCATATCCTGTCAGCTGCTGTATAATTTTCCGCCCTTTCAGGGCCACTTGATACTCCTCTCCAAACAACACACGGATATCCGGTGTAAATGGATTCGGAAGCTGGAGGTTCTCCTTCGCTCTCTTCGCTGCAAGCGCAATATGATCTGCCAACGGAAGCAACATCTCATGATTGATCTTCTGAAACACGTTCTCTGCTTCTTCAATGATCTTTCCTGTTGCCTCAATAAACTCCGGGCGGATTCCATTGACCGTTTTCAGAACAGACTCCTGCTTCCTTCTTGTGACAAGAGAATATACTTTGGCTCCGGGAAGTTTCTCGATTTGCTCTGTAGGTTTCTTTCCAAATCCCACACCGTTTCCGAGAAGGATCATCTCCTTCCCTGTCTCAACATGATATACAAGAATCCCATTATTATTCAGAACTTTAATGACTCGATACATCCCCCCGGAGCCTCTCTTTCTTTCTCTTAATTCAAGCTTACGATTTCTGCTGTCTTCTCAAGCTTCTCTACTTTTCCGCTCTTAGACATTCTGATCTCTTCACCTTCCTGAAGGCTTGTAAATACAACCATACATTCATCGGATTTTGCATGCTCTTGGATATATTTTATATCAAAACCTATCAGTTTGTCACCCTTTTTTACTCGGTCTCCGTCATTTACAAAAGTTTCGAATCCTTTTCCATCCAGATTTACAGTATCCACACCAATGTGAAGCAGATATTCGGTTCCGTCATCACTAGTCAGACCAACTGCATGTTTTGATGGGAAGATAAAAGATACAGTTGCATCTTCCGGCGCATAAGCCATTCCCTCTTCCGGGCGAACCAGATAACCGTCTCCCATCATTTTCCCTGCAAATGCTTCGTCACACGCTTCTTCGATCGGTGCTGCCACTCCTGTGAATGGAGAGCAAAGCTCTTTCTTTACAGTTCCGGCTGTAACAGTTTTGTTCTCATCTTTCTTCGCTTCATCTTTTGGTTCTGCACATTTATTCGTTTCTTCTGCGCTGTTTTCGTTTTCTTCCGGAAGATATTCCACATCCGGAGCTTTCTCCAGATAATCTTCCAGATTGGATTTAATAACAGAAACAGCCGGTCCGTAGATTACCTGGATTCCCTGTCCTTTTCTTACGATTCCGGATGGGGATGTCATTCTTAAGACATCTTCATTTACCAGTTCCGGCTTTACTACCGTACAACGAAGTCTTGTCGCACAGCAGTCTACATCAGAAATGTTTTTCTTTCCACCAAGTCCTCTTGTGATCAGTGCGCTCTTCTGATCTTCCGGTGTCATTTCATTTTCAGAATCTACATCATTTCCATCTACTTTTGCTTTATAATCAGCTTTTGTATACAGCTTCGTTTCCGCATCATCATCTTCTCTTCCCGGTGTCTTCAGATTCAGCTTCAGAATCAAAGTACGGAAGATGATATAATATAAGAAGAAATAAATAATTCCAACCGGGATGATTCTGATCCAGCTTGTCTTAGCATTTCCCTGAAGGATACCGAAAAGGAACAGATCAATAAATCCACCGGAAAATGTAAGTCCTACTGCAATATTTAACATATGCGCGATCATATAAGCAGATCCGGCAAGGATCACCTGCACCGCAAAAAGGATCGGTGCTACAAACAGGAATGAGAACTCCAGTGGCTCTGTGATTCCGGTCATCATACATGCAAGTGCTGCAGAAAGCAGAAGTCCGCCTGCCTGTTTCTTCTTCTCCGGTTTTGCACACTGATACATTGCAAGTGCCGCACCCGGAAGACCAAAGATCATGAAAATAAATTCACCGGAAAAATATCTTGTCGCATCCGCACTGAAATGTACTGTGGATGGATCTGCAAGCTGCGCAAAGAAGATGTTCTGACCGCCCTGTACCAGCTGTCCCGCAACTTCCATTGTTCCTCCAACCGCTGTCTGCCAGAATGGAAGATAGAATACATGGTGAAGTCCAAATGGAATCAACGCTCTCTTAATAATACCGAAGATCAATGTTCCGATATAGCCTGTTCCTGTTACAAGTCCGCCGAGTGCATAGATTCCATTCTGAACGGTTGGCCATACAAAATAGAGTACGATTCCGACAGCCACATAAGTCAATGTTGAAATAATCGGAACAAATCTTGATCCACTGAAGAATGACAGTGCATTCGGAAGCTGGATTTTGTAAAACTTATTATGAAGTGCTGCTACTCCAAGTCCAACGATAATACCGCCAAATACACCCATCTGTAATGTCTGGATTCCGCAGACACTTGTCACAGTTCCTTCCAGAACTCCGGCTCCAAGTGTTCCGTCTGCAAGAAGATCTCCACGGATCAGAAGCATGGCATTCATTGTTGCATTCATTACAAAGAAAGAAATCATTGCCGCAAGTGCCGCAACTTCCTTCTCTTTCTTCGCCATACCGATTGCTACACCGACAGCAAAAATGATTGGCAGGTTATCAAAAATAATACTTCCCGCTTTGCTCATAATTGTGAGCAGGGAATTCAGAATTGTCCCCTCGCCTAAAATTGCCTGAAGATGATATGTCTCAATCATCGTTGCATTTGTAAATGAACTTCCTACTCCAAGCAGAAGTCCTGCTACCGGAAGAATTGCGATTGGAAGCATAAAACTTCTTCCGATTCTCTGCAATACTCCAAAAATCTTGTCTTTCATCTGTAATCCTCCTCGTATCATTTCTCACAGAGTTGACGCATCCCATAGTTTATTGTGCTGGCACAGTTCTGCAACTTACTTATCCTATACTATAATGCGCAAAAAAGGCATAAACTAATCCTCAATAACCAAGTCCATCTTATCTGGTGAACTTATTAAGGATAGTTTATGCCTGCTTTACCAGTAACACTCTATCGTGCGCTTTTCTCTTTTAACCACGTATAGTATAACCAAACTCACTTCCAACAGTCAATCTGTAATATTCAACAATATTTGTCCTGTTTTTTTGTTGAATATGTTACTTAGTGATCATTCCAGTAAATCAATTTTTTTCTTTTGATTCAAATTATTTTCTTTTCATTTTACGCTTCTGGCTTCTGCTTATTTGCTTTTGTAATATCCAGACGTACATTCACACCAAATGGATTGATTGCAACTCCCTTTGCATCCGGAATCAGTATCTCCGGAATCTTATCTGCCGGGATTGCTGCTGTCTTCATCTTCTTGCCCTGTGCAAATCTGGTAAATTCTATCATATCTGTAAAAATCGGCTGATACAGACTTCCGTCCGGCTGTCTCAGAAGTGGAACCTGATTATCTTCCTGAACTCCTACGATAAAGGTTCCTTTCTTATAATGCGCCATCATCTCTTCCTGAAGTTCCTTCACATTCTCCGGCATCTCCGGTCCGATATTGCGGTGCATCTCCTGCATCAGATACATTGCTGTCAGATGAAGCTCCGGATTCTCGATCAGTTTCTTTCCTTCAGGCAGTTCTTCCTTATTCTTACGAACTACAAGATGTTCCAGCTGAACCCTGATCTCCTCCTCTGTACCAACATTCACTGCCAGTGCATTCACGCCCATTGTATACAGGTTTGTAAAAAATCCAAGTCTGGCATTCTTTTCAATCTTGGCAATTCCTACATGATAACGATCTTCTGCAAGCGTCTTTGCCTTTTCCTTTGCAGACTCTTCCTGATAATAAACTAGAACCTCGTCATCAAATGTCTCTTCATCACAGAGGACAAACGGCATCTTCGTCACACCTGACATGATCACATAAATCTCTTCGAGATTTCGCAGATTCACCAATGTCTGCTTCATCTCTGTACTGACAATTACT
>OHTI01000783.1_pt1 | contig 10341 bp, 8 predicted proteins | sample 1578941 | NCBI WGS metagenome assembly OHTI01 (sample SAMEA3879609, study PRJEB24766) | human gut metagenome | biome: human-associated habitat; feature: feces | place: USA | collected 1985/1987
AATTGTCGGTGGCGAGGAGGGTGATTATGCGGTCGATTATGGGATCTAGGCGGGAGGCGGGGGCTAGGGAGTTGTTGGTCATTATGGAGAAGACTATGGTATCGGATTTGGAGCCGGCGGAGGGCTCGATGTAGCCGCTGAAGCAACGCACGCCGTTCATGGAGCCGCTTTTCAGATGGACGCGGGACTTCACGGAGGCGGGGGACTCACGAAGGCGTGACTCGTAGTGACGGGAGCCGGGCTGGGCTATGGTCTGGATGTAGTCGGCGAAGGAGGGACTGTCCATCATCGCGGAGAGGAAGCGGACGAAGAAGGACGGGGATATGTAGTTGTGGCGGGCCAGGCCGCTGCCGTCTACGATCCGGACGTCATCGGCGCAGATACCCAAACTCTTCATCACCTCATTCATAGCCACATAGGAGGAATCGTAGGAGGCGGAATGGTGGAGTCGGCGGCCAAGGGTACGGAAAAGAGTCTCGGCGTAGAAGTTATCGCTCTTCAGATTGGTCTCACGGGCTATGCGGGCAAGGGATGGTGAATATGTCTGGCCTAGCATATTCAGATCATCCACCTTTGAGGCGTAACGGGAATATTCAGAGGAAGATAGGTCGGTGCGGATTCGGCCACGGATGATGTCGGCAGGAGTTCCGGAGACTGCTATTCCGTTGGATCTCAGATAGTCACAAAAATAGTGGGCACAGGTGTAGGAGCCGAATCTGTTGCTGAATTTCTCCACTTTGGGCTTGCGGTCGATGGCGAATGAGCCGCGGACCTCGGCGCGGGGGGCGAAGTCGGAATTGAAGAGGTAGAGCTGGTCGCCGGTGCCGGCAGGGGCGGTTTTGCAGGAATATTCATACTTCATCCAGGGCGTGGCGGGGAATATGACGGAGACGTTGACCGGCGAACCCACCGACGGGCCGGCACTCACCCTGAAATCCTGGGCGTTCTCGTAGAAACTCAGGCCGTTAAGACCGGCTCCGTAGGCGGTGCCGATGTCTTGGCAGCTCCATGTGTCGTGTACCATGGGACCATCAAAGTAGCGTCCGTCGCCTATCACGTTGCCGCTTACATGCTTGATGCCGGCCTTGTCCAGGAAGGATTTCCACTGGCGGAAGAGGTCGGTGCGGGAGATGGAGATCGAGTCTTTCGAGGCTATGGTCGGGTCGCCGCCGCCGACTATGTAAAGGTCGCCGTCCAGGGTTCCGTCTTTGATGACGCCACTGTAGCCTATGCGGGTAATGTACTTGAAATCAGAGCCGAGGAGGTGGATGGCCATGCCGGTGGTGATGAGTTTCATCGTCGAGGCCGGAACCATGCGCTGGTCGCTGTTCCAGCAGGCCAGGGTGTCGCTGCCTTCGGTTACGGCAAGGACTCCGAAGACGGAAGATTTGAGAGCCTCACCACGCGCGGCAGTCTCGATGTAGCACTGGGCCTTGGTCTTGACGGAAAATCTTTTCGGAGAGGTGACTTGCGGGGATGTCGGAGTGGATGCCTCGGCAAGGCAAGCGGCTGAAAGGGTCGGAGAGGAAGGCGCTTCGGCAATCTCAGCAGTCGGAAGGGCTGGGACGGGAGCTTCGGTTATTTCCTTGGAAAAAAGGGTCGGGACGGGTGTCCCGACGGGTTGGTGAGACTGCCAAGCCACAGCAGCCGAACCCACAGCGGCAGGACCCACAGCAGCCGAACCCACAGCGGCAGGACCCACAGCGACCGGAGCCACAATGGCAGGAGCGGCGTAAGTTAAAACAGCAACCAACGACAGCGCAAGCGCGCCGACACTTTTATTTATGAATATTCCGACTCTCATGGCAAAAAAAATTATGATTTACAGGCCGCTCCAATGCCACAGGATAAAATCCGGGAACGGCAGGAGTACAAAAATAGTGTTTTTATTGTTAAATTTGTAGTTTGTATGTCAGCATTGCGAGAGCGAGCGGTAACTATAATTTGCAGCGGACGGCACTGGCGGTACAAACAATGCGAACTGCGCTGATGCCATAAAACCGCGCGGACAGCATGGGTGGCACGGCGCAGATGGTACGGCGCAGATAGAACGAACCGCTCGGACCGCAAGGGTGCCATAAACAATGCGGGCGACGCGAACTTGAATCAAATTGTTCTGAATATGAAAAAATGCGTTCTTGTGTCCGGCGGTGCCGGATTTATCGGAAGCCATGTCACGGTGGAGCTTATCGAGGCCGGCTACGATGTCATTGTCGCAGACAACATGTCCAACTGTGACGAGACCTGCTACGAGGGTGTGAAGAAAATCACTGGAAGAGAGGACATTCCGTTCGTGAAGATGGATTTTTGCGACCCTGTGGCCACGGAATTGCTGTTCACGGCCAACAAGATCGACGCGGTCATTCATTTCGCCGGATTCAAGGCCGTCGGTGAGTCGGTGAGCGAGCCGCTCAAGTACTACATGAACAATCTGGAGTCGTTCATGAATGTCATCGAGACCGCGCGTGACCACGGATGCGGGAATATTCTTTTCTCCTCTTCCGCCACGGTCTATGGCGAGCCGGAGCAACTTCCTGTCACAGAGGAATCTCCAAGGCAGCCCGCCACCTCTCCCTACGGCAACACGAAGCAGATGTGCGAGGACATCCTGCGGGACTCCGTGAAGGCATATTCAAATGTCAAGGGCATAGCGCTAAGGTACTTCAACCCGATCGGGGCGCATCCGTCCGCTCTGATCGGCGAGCTTCCGCGCGGCGTGCCTAACAACCTGGTGCCTTACATCACGCAGACCGCCATCGGCAAACGCGAGTACCTCTCCGTCTTCGGCAACGACTACCCTACCCCGGACGGCACATGCCAAAGGGATTTCATCGACATCGTGGATCTCGCCAAGGCGCACGTTTTCGCGGTGCGCAGGATGCTTGAGGGGAAGATGAAGAATGAATATGAAATCTTCAACATCGGTACTGGAAAGCCGCTGTCCGTGATGGAGCTCATCACCGCTTTCGAGAAAGCTAACGGACTGAAGCTCAACTATAAGTTTGCGCCTCGGCGTTCCGGTGACGTGACAGCGATCTGGGCGGATCCGACCCTTGCGAACAAAGAGCTTGGCTGGAAGGCCGAGAGGTCGATCGAGGAGACTCTGGCCTCTGCCTGGGCTTGGGAGAGGCATCTGGCCGACAAGGAATAAAGGAGCGCCTGGACGGCTGGTGAGTCCGTCGAACACAGCGGCCGGGAGACCGGACTCAGCGACGTGGCAGGAAGCCTTTGGACAGAAGGTACTGGGCGATCTGGACGGCGTTGGTGGCGGCTCCCTTGCGGATGTTGTCGCTGACGCACCAGAAGTTCAGGCCGGATCTCACGGACGGATCCCTGCGCAGACGACCGACGAACACATCATCCTTGCCAAGAGAGAAAAGCGGCATCGGATAGATGTTGCGGGTAGGGTCATCCTGAACCGTAACACCTTCTGTCTCAGACCACAATCTCCTGACATCCTCAAGCGTGAACTCCTTTTCGAACTCCAGATTGATGGATTCCGAATGTCCTCCCAGCACCGGCACGCGCGCCGTGGTAGGACTCACCCCTATCGAATAGTCATCCAAGATCTTGTGGGTTTCGTTGACCATCTTCATCTCCTCCTTCGTGTAGCCGTCCTCCAGGAAATCATCTATGTGAGGGATCACATTCTCATCGATCGGATAGTGATAGAAGGCAGGATATTCACCCCACTTCCTCCCCTCGCGCTCGGCCTTCATCTGCGCGACGGCAGGATTGCCTGAACCCGTCACACTTTGATAGGTCGAGACCACTATCCTCTTGATCACGTACTTACGATGTAGCGGAGCCAGCGGAAGAAGCATCTGGATGGTCGAGCAGTTAGGGTTGGCAATGATGCGGTCATCCTCGGTCAGCACGGAGGCATTGATCTCCGGCACAACCAGTTTCTTCGTCGGATCCATCCTCCAGCAGGAAGAGTTGTCCACGACACGGCATCCTGCCGCGGCGAATCTCGGGGCATATTCAAGGGAAATGCCGGCTCCTGCGGAGAACAGAGCCAGATCGGGCTTCGCCTCAAGCGCCTCCTCGATGGCCAAGACTGAATATTCACGCCCTCGGAAAGGGATCTTTTTTCCGACAGATTTTTCCGATGCCACAGGAAGAAACTCATCCACAGGGAATTGCCTCTCTTCCAACACCTCGACCATTCGTGTTCCCACAAGGCCGGTCACACCGACAACCGCAACTTTCATGTTCTTAGTATAAATTCTGTTCAACAGCAAGCGTTAAAAAATATGCTAAACGTTTAAAAATATGCTGGTAAAGATTTAGTGATTTACTGCGGCATATTCATTAACGACCACAAATAAAATGGGGAAGACTCTCAAGCCTTCCCCAAATATGATTCGGTGAAAAGCTTGACTACTTCTCCTCAGCCTTCGCTGCCGTCTTGATGACCTCGCTGAGCTTCTGGTACAGAGCGTCGGTCTTCTCAAGGAGTTCCTTGCGGATGCCGGCGAAATAAGCGGCCTTCTTGCCTTCGGCCTTTGCGTTAACCTTGTCCCTGAGGTCGTTGTAGAGTTTTACGGCCTCATCCAAAAGTCCACCCAGTGCCTCGTCATCGGCTTTCTGATTTATCGCGCTGAAAAGGGAGCAATCATCGATGAAGGCTCCGATGACATATTCAATGTCCTTTTTGATGTCTCTAAGATTCATATTACGTTTTGTTTAGTCTTAAAACTTGGCGAATATACGCATTTTTTTTCAATTAACGAATTTGTCGGACACTTTGGAGTTTCGCGGCGCTTCGGCTGTCGGAGAGTCCGACGGACCTTTGAGACCGTGAAAGCAACGGACTATTTGAAGAGGCTGCGGACAAGGGCGGGAATGTCGGCGACTTTGACGACCTCAATGCCTTGAGGCGTACGATCCAGCGAGGCGAAGGATGACACGAATATCCTCTTGAAACCCAGTCGGGAAGCCTCTCCGACACGGCGGTCGGTCTGGGCCACGGGGCGGATCTCGCCACTAAGGCCGACCTCGCCGGCGAAGCAGTTGTCCGAAGGGATGGCGAAGTCGAAATTCGACGACAGGACAGCTGCCACCAAGGCCGGGTCACTGACCTTAAGGCCACCCGCCATGTTCAGGAAAACATCTTTCTGCGCCAGTTTGAAGCCGGCCCTGCGCTCCAGGACAGCCAGCAGCATATTCAGCCTCCTGACATCGAATCCGGTCGCCGAGCGCTGCGCCGTGCCATAGACTGCAGAGCTCACAAGCGCCTGAACCTCAAAGAGAAACGGCCTCGTTCCGTCCAGCATCGCGCTGATGGCGGTTCCGCTGAGGCCGGCCTCATGCATCGGGATCAGGAGTTCGGACGGATTGGACACCTCCCTTAGCCCCTTGCCTGTCATCTCGAAGACAGCGAGTTCGGAAGTGGAGCCAAAGCGATTCTTGATGCTCCGCAGGATCCTGTACGTGCCACGATTGTCCCCCTCAAACTGAAGTACAACATCCACGATGTGTTCCAGCACTTTAGGACCGGCGATGTAGCCTTCCTTGGTGATGTGGCCGATCAGGATCACAGGGATGCCGGTCTCCTTGGCGAGACGCAGGAGAATGGCGGCCACTTCCTTGATCTGTGTGACCGAGCCGGGAGTCGAATCGACCGTCTGCGAGAACATTGTCTGGACGGAATCCACAATCATCAGATCCGGCTCGATCTCACGGGCCTGCGAGACCACGTTCTCGATCAGGGTCTCACTGTAGATCTGGCAGTTGGCGGCGTCTCCGCCCAGGCGGTCGGCGCGCATCTTGACTTGCCGCAGGCTTTCCTCGCCGGTGACATAAAGGGTTTTCAGCGACGGGCATCCAAGCGGAATCTGGAGCGAGAGGGTGGACTTGCCTATCCCCGGTTCTCCTCCGATCAGGACAAGGGAGCCTTCGACTATTCCTCCACCGAGGATCCGGTCGATCTCCTCGTTGTTCAACGAGAGCCTGGCCTCGGAGGACGAGTCTATATCTTTCAGTTTCTGCGGTCTGCGTCCGACTCCCGGAACCGTCTCCTGCGCGGAGACCCTGCGGGAGGCTCCGGTCACGACCTTCTGTTCGACCATGGTGTTCCACTCACCGCAGGCGGGGCAGCGCCCCATCCACTTGGGGTACTCGTTGCCGCAATTGGAGCAGAACCAGACTGTTTTCTCTTTCATGACTCTTTATGAATATGTGTTTCCCGGGCGCTTCGACGGTTGTGGGCCTGCCGAGCCATTGAGTCGGGCGCTTCTAAAAGCCCAGCGACCGGATTGGCCACAATGACCGGAAGCTTTCCCAAAGATAGGCAAACCGACGGGCTAAGACAAAAAAAATTGCAGCATCTGGGTTTTGACCCGGACACCGCATAAAAGCCACCCTTTCAAAGAAGGGGACACAAACTGAAATTACTCAGCCTTTGTTGAATCGCAGCAGGCAGCGGTTGAATCGCAGCAAGCAGCCACAGTGTCAACAGCTTCCTCAACAGTCTCAACAGCCTCAGTCTCAGCCTCGGCCTTCTTTGCGTTGTTACCGCAAGCAGAAGCAGCTACCATAAGAGCCACAACTGCAACAGACATAAATACCTTCTTCATAATAGTATAAAATTAAAACTACAGTTTCTTACATCCTATTTTCAAAGCGCAAAATACATAGTTTTTCCGCAATTAACAATAATTTTCGATATTTTTTAACTAAATCGTTTCTCTCGGAAACTCACACTTCTCAAAATCGGTCACTTGACCGCTTACAATCTGAAAGCGGAGAGCCATTCTCGGCACATCGCGGGAGCCTTGGTAGCCGCATGCGCCGGGGTTCATGAAGAGGAAGCCGTACCGCGCGTCACGGAAGACTTGAGGAATATGAGTGTGTCCGCAAACGAATATGTCGGGATGCCAGTTGTCGATGAGCGCCTTGGCCCGCAGATCGTACTGTGGCTGGCGAGGATTATAGGCCCAGTAACTGCCACGGCTAAGCCCGATGTGGGTCATGAGAACTCTCAATCCCTCACACTCAAAGCTTTGGTACGCCGGATAATCCTGCCTGACATCCAGTCCATCGCAGTTGCCGTACACGCCGGTCAACGGTTTGAACGCCGCGATCTCCTTGGCGCACTCAAGGGTTCCGAAGTCCCCGGCGTGCCAGATTTGGTCCACAGGCTCCAGGAACTTTCTCACATCCTCGGCAAACACGCCGTGAGTGTCGGAAATCAGGCCGATGAACATGTTCCTACTACAACTTGATGACGATCTTCTTTTTGTAGAGAACCCAGAGGGTCGCGAAGATCACCGAGGCGAAGATCAGGGACCAGAGAAGGGACAGGTACTCGTTGGCTCCGAAGTAGCGCGCCGGAGCGAATCCGAAGAAGCCGTAGCTCTTGGCGATGACTCCGGAGAAGACGAAGGCCATCAACGCGTTCATTCCCATGGCCTTGAATGGCACGAATGGCTTCTCGTAGCCCTTGACATCAAGCAGATAGGCCAGGAAAGCGAGCGTGAGCATCGCCCATCCTCCTGCGTAGAAGACATAGGAGACCGACCATAGCGGCTTGCAGATCGGAATCCAGATGCTGAGGACAATCCCGAGAATCAGGGACAGGCAGCCGTAGATGAATGTTCTGTTGACCACCCTGTCCGGGGAATAGTTGACAGCCTCGGACGGCATGGAACCATCGTGGGAAGAGCCTTGGCAGAGAGCGGACATATTCTTTTGCGATCCGTGGATCATAAAGCCGATCAGGTAGCCAAGGAGGCACGAGCAGGCCGCCGGCAGGGAGCCGAGAACGCCTTCCGGGTCAAAGTTGGTCCCGCCGAAGCCATGGTAGCAATGGTCGCCGCCCACCAGCCAGGTGTCTATCCTCATCGAAACGTTGCCCTCAAGGGTGAACGCACCAGGGTCGCGGCCAAAGATCAGTAATATTCCCGTGTAGGCCACGCAGATCGTCCCGATGGCGGCCAGGATCCTGCCTGGCTTCTTGAGCCAGAGGGCAAGGCTGCCGGCGATGGCATAGGCCATTCCTATTCTTTGGAGTACTCCGAATATTCGTTTATGCTGGAGCCAGTAGAGATAGTTCTGGCCGAAGGTCCAGGTCTGGTCGTGGACGGATGTCGGGAAGAACGGATAAAGGTTCAGCGCGAAGCCGACCAGGAAGATCAGCGCCCCCCTTTTCAGCACCTTCAGATAGGCCTTCGAGGTGGCTTTCTCATATTTCGAGAAAGAGAATGCCATGGCGCATCCCATGCAGAACACGAAGAAAGGATAGACCAGGTCAGTCGGCGTGCAGCCAACCCAAGCCGCATGCTTGAGTGGAGGGAATATGTGTGCCCAGGAACCAGGGTTGTTCACGATGCACATAAAGGCCACTGTCAGTCCTCTAAGGACATCCAATGATTCATAACGCTTTTTCATGGGGGCAAAGTTACTCCTTATTCTTCAATATACTAGTACCCTGCTGAACAATTTTAGCAAGAAGCTGTTTTGGTTTGTTTGTCTGAGAATTTTTATTTTTCATCTCATACAAATCAAAACAGGTTCCAAGCGCAAAAAAGTTGGTAAAGATGTGGAGGTTTGGCGGCCACAGGGCGGAATTCAGACGGAATTCGCGGTCACCGGCGGGATAGAATTCAAGAATATCATTGTATCTTTGCAGCATGGAGATTTTTTACGCTCACAAAATAGACGGGAGCCTTGCTCTTCTGGATGCCGACGAAAGCGCGCATTGCATCAAGGTGCTGAGGCACAGGGCTGGTGACGCGATCACCGTCGTGGACGGGTGCGGAAGCATGTTCCGGTGCCGCCTGGCCGACGATTCGCACAAAGGAGCGACGGCGGAAATCCTGGAAACCGTTCCCTACTGGGGAGGGCATTCATATTCATTGAATATGGCAGTGTGTCCTACGAAGAACAACGACCGCTTCGAGTGGTTCGCCGAGAAAGCCACCGAGCTTGGCGTGGACGTGATCTCGCCTGTCATCGGAGAGCGTTCCGAGCGGAAGGTGTTCAAGACGGAGCGCTCCTGCAAGATCGTGCTTTCGGCCATGAAGCAGAGCCTGAAGGCCAAATTGCCGGTCGTGGAGGAGCCGGTCTCTGTCCGTGACTTCATCCTTGCCCACCGCGAGGATGCCGGCATCAAGATGATCTGCTACTGCTTTGAGGGTGAGACCGTAAGACGCTCCATCAAGGATGTTCTGCAAGGGGCTTCCGAGGACTCCGGGATCACGGTGCTGATCGGCCCGGAGGGTGATTTCTCGCCGAATGAGGCCAGCCTGGCTGTGGAGTGTGGGTTCATCCCCGTGCACCTGGGCCCAAGCCGCCTCCGCACCGAGACCGCCGCCGTGACAGCCGTGACAGCCTGCTACCTCCACTTCCTGGAAAAGTAGGCCGCCAAGTAGGCCGCATGCCGGGAACCGGGTGCCGGGAATCGGGTTGGGAATCGGGAAGAAACGGGAAACGGGAATCGGGTTGGAAGGCCGCACGGTGAGCAGAAGGGGCGGTTCCGCGCACGAGACTGGCAGCCAAGGCCACCCGGTGAGCAGAAGGGGCGGCTCGGCACACGAGACTGGCAGCCAAGGCCGCCCGGTGAGCAGAAAGGGCGGTTCCGCGCACGAGGCAGGCAGCCAAGGCCGCCCGGTGAGCAGAAGGGGGCGGCTCCGCGCACGAAATAAACGAAATATTTAAGAATATGCAGAAGAAGACAATCGAGGAGATTCTTAACGAGACGTTGAAGGTTCTGAAAGAGGGCGGAGTCATCCTCTACCCTACCGACACGGTTTGGGGGCTGGGCTGCGATGCGACCAACCCGGAGGCCGTCGCAAAGATTTATGAGATCAAACACCGGTCAGACAGCAAGTCACTTGTGCTGCTGGCTAACAGCTTGGATCAGATAGCTCTCTACATCAAGGAGATTCCGCCGATGGCCATTGACCTTGTCGAAGTGAACGACAGACCGATGACCCTGATCTACCCCGGAGCAAAGAAATGCCCTGCCCCAGCTGAGGGCGAGCCTAGTAAATCAGACCGTTACCACCTGGCTTACAACACAGTGGCGGCTGACGGCACAGTCGGGATCCGCATTCCGATGATGGAATTCTGCCAGCAGCTGACCTACAAGCTCGGCAGACCGATCGTCTCTACCTCCGCCAACATCTCAGGAGAGCCGACCCCAAAGAAATTCACAGACATCTCCGAGGAGATCAAAAACGCAGTTGACTACACCGTAGACCCCCGTCTCGAAGCCGGCGCCACCGGCCTAGCCTCCCAGATCATCAAAATCGGCCTCGACGGCGAAGTAGAGATCATCCGCTCGTAATCACACCACTCGGAGCGTAGCGACCCAAGGGGTCTGGGGAATACGGT
>OHTI01000789.1_pt1 | contig 10269 bp, 8 predicted proteins | sample 1578941 | NCBI WGS metagenome assembly OHTI01 (sample SAMEA3879609, study PRJEB24766) | human gut metagenome | biome: human-associated habitat; feature: feces | place: USA | collected 1985/1987
AATTTAGGGAGCAGGTAAACTGCGTTAAAGGCGGTGCCGAACACCGTCATGATCAGGGTTCCCACGATGCAGCCGATCACTGCATTTTTCTTGTTTTTCCGGAACAGGTAAATGATGGAGGCCGGAAGGAGGAATGTACAGCCGATAATAAAGTTTGCCAGATCTCCTACAAATGCGGTGGACGTGCCTTTGAACAACAGCTTCAAAACGATTTTACAGAATTCTATCATGACGGCGGCTACCGGTCCGAATGAGAATGCCCCGATGAGGGCCGGCAGTTCGCTGAAGTCCATTTTATAAAAGCCGGGAGCAAAAGGGATCGGGAAATCCATCACATGGAGGACGGCTGCTATTGCGGAAAATACGCCGACCATGGCAATTTTTCTGGTCGTGAGGGTACGTTCCTTCACTCCGTTTTTCTTCTTTTCCATTTTCTCCACCACATAGGCAATGACTACCATTGCGGCTACCAGGCCCAGAAATTCCAGTACAAAAATAAAATTTTCCGTAAATGTTGCTGCTAAATTACTCATAGATACTCTCCTTTTCTTTTTCCCTGTTTGGGAATTGGTAAGATGAAGGAAAATTCTTCTGCCTTTTCATAAGAGGGACGCCCGGGGTTCCATGCGTTCCGGAGATATGGTTTTCTGCGGAAGCGGACAAACCGGTGCATCCGCTTTTGCTCCATGCCCGCGAGGATAATGCCGCGGGAATAAAAAAAGCCCGGAGAACCAATTTCCCCGGGCAGATATCCAATCCATAGAACAAAGCGGTATTCCCTGTTTACGGGAAAAGGAATATACCGGTCTTTCCTCTCATGATTTTTCTTCTTTCATCCAGACTTTACTGTCGGTACCGGAATTCCCATTCTGTAATGCCATCACAGACGAGTCACCAGTTCAGCCGCATCATATGCGGGTCGCGGACTATACCGCCGGTGGGGACTTTCACCCCGCCCCGAAGATCGGTATGTTTTTTCTCTTACAGATTGTACTCCTGGGGAGGATTGCCGGAGAAATCGGCGATCACCGCATGGGCGTCCGCCAGATAGAACACCTCAAAAATGGGATTGTCGGCGGTCTGGTACTGCCCCTTGACGATGGGGTTCTGGATGCACATCTCCTTGACAGCCATGTTGTTCTCAAAAACTGCCTTGCCGTTTAAGCGAATCCATGCATAGGTAGGGCTGGAAACGCTGACCTCCACGTTGGGATTGGCCTGCATATCTTTAAAAACCTCTTTCTGGTTGTTGGTGCAGAACCACAGCTTGCCGTCCTTTTCTCCAGCGAACATAAAGGGGCGGCACTTCGCCTTTCCATCGCGGCCTACAGTGGCCAGATACTGCACAGGATTCTCATTCAGGAATTTTACAACTTCATTCATTTTTGTTAGCCTCCAAATCTGTTTTTATGGGAACGGGTTGCTTTTCCCTTCCGTTGGTTCTATAATAATACCGTACCGCTAAGTAGTAAAGTAGGCACAATATTGTGCTGTAGTTACCATTTAGATACTAAAGGAGAAGCGATTATGGAGACGACAAAGGAAATGACCGGTAAACCCGCAAAGGAGCTGCCGGCCTGCCCGGTAGAAACAACGCTCACGCTCATCAGCAATAAGTGGAAGGTTCTGATCCTCCGCGACCTGATGCCGGGGACCAAGCGGTTTGGTGAACTGAAAAATTCTATTGGCCATGTGACTCAAAAAGTCCTGACCGCGCAGCTTCGGGAAATGGAAGCTACGGGACTTTTGACCCGCACTGTATTTGCGGAAGTCCCACCCCATGTGGAATACACATTGACTGATTTAGGATACAGCCTAAAGCCAATCCTGGACGCCATGTGGAGCTGGGGCGAGGAATACAAAGCCAAGAACGCATAAGCAAAGGCTGGCGGGAGCAGTTTGTTCCTGCTCTGCTTTTCTTGCGGAAAATTTCTTACTGCGCCACGCCGCCAAAAATGCGGTCATAGAAGTAGGTCTTGAAGTCCTCCACATTCATGCTTCTGTACTGGTCATAGAGCTTCTGGCACACTCTATCCGTCGGATAGTTGATCTGATCCTTGCCGTCGTTTGCCGCAGTCCATACTGCCACCGCCGCTTCTTCCGGGCCGGGGAACGCGACGTTGCCGTCCAGCAGATATTCCCGCTGTCTGGCCGCAGGCTCTTCATAGCCGTCCAGAATGTTAATCGGGGTCTGGAAATTGGTGTTGGTTCCCCCGGGGATCATGGCAGCCATCTTCACGCCAAAGGGCTTCAGCTCATAGTACAGGGACTCCACCATCCCCTGCTGAGCGCGCTTGGCTGCGCCATAAGCACCGTCACGCGGCAGGGCGATGATGCCGGCGAGCGAGGTAGTCGTCAGGATCGCACCGCCTTTTCGTGCTTTGAAGTGGGGGATGAACTGCTGCGTTACCAGCATGGTCCCGATGACATCCGTATCAAAGAGCTTGCGGATCTCATCCTCCGGCAGTTTCTCAAAAGGCCCCATCATGCCGTAACCGGCGTTGTTGAACAGCACATCCACGTCGTACTCCGCCAGTGCTGTCTGACTGGTTTCCCGGATCTGCTCCGGGTTCATCAGATCCAGAGGCATGATGACCACATTGGGCAAATCTGCCAGTTCCCCGGCCTTCTGCGGGTTTCTCATGGTGGCGATGACCCGCCAGCCGTGGTTTGCAAAATACTTGGTCGTTTCCCGGCCAATACCGGAAGATGCGCCTGTGATAAAAATTGTTTTCATTATCATTTCACTCCTTATTGATTTGCATTGTCATGTCGCTTGGGAGCAGCGACCATTTCTCCATCATAACCCCAGTTCCGAAATTCCAGAACGTTGACGTAGATATGATTCTTTTTGATTTCCATCTCCTCCACCAGAATGGGAAAAAAGCATCGATCATACGCCAGTAATCCTCCGGCGGTGTCAACGGCCCTGGGCAAACCAGGATATGTGCCGCAGGAGATTCCACATCCCCCCGGAAGTTCATTCAACAGCCATCCACCACCGTCATCTGGATATTGGCCGCAACTTCTTTGCTGGACCCTTCTTCAAACGCAGCGATCCGTTTTTGGGACAACTCCCGTTTTTTCTCCGCAGATAATCCTCCGGTGTTTTTTACTTCAATGTACGGCATGGTTCACCTCCTCGTTTTCCCGCAAGAGCGATCAGCCCCTTGCTTCTGTACGTATTATATGGTACAATCCGTCATAAGTAAAATTCTTTTTTTGTGATACGGAGATAACCAAATGATGATGAGCAGGAATCTGAGAATCTTTATTAAAGTGGCAGAGTGCGGGAGCATTACGCGAGTCTCAAAAATGCTGTATATCACGCAGCCTGCTGTGAGTAACGCCATTTCAAAGCTGGAAACAGAGTTGAAGGTCAAGCTGTTCTTTCGGGACAAACGCAATGGGCTGCTCCTGACCGATGTGGGGCAGAAGATTTACCTTCTCGCCAAACAGATCGAGGATTTGGATAACCGCATCGCGCAGACAGCCTATCTGGAAAATCACTTCGTAGAGGGCCGTCTCCGTATCGCCGCCCTGACCTCTTTGGTTTCGACCATTCTTTCAAAGGCTCTAAAGGAATACCGGGCAGCGTTTCCAGGCGTGACGATTGAAATTAGGGAAGGCAGCCCCAACGATATTTTTCGTATGGTGGAGGAGCATACGGTGGATTTTGCGGTATCCTGTTCTCCTTTTGGAAAATTCGATTCCATCACCCTGTACCATGACCGTATGGCCGCCATGTTCCCAAAGGAAGATCCTGATGTTTTGGAGGTGGACTTGACCGCGCCGCCGAATCTGCTGATTATCAACAAGCCTGCCTATGAAACAATTTTAGACCATGTAAAGCAGTCGCTTCCCATTGATAAGTTTCTCCAGGTACAAACAGCGGAAACAGCCATCAACATGGTTTTAAATGGGATTGGTATCGGCATCCTGTCCGAGTACACGATGGATACTCTGGTAACAGGATATCGGAAATATCCTGTCACGCCAGAAATCTCCTTTGATATTGGAATATTTGCCAATAACCTGAATGACCTGACGCCAGCGGCGGCCGAATTTGTTCCAATGATTACGCACAATCTGCTTCCATCTATAAAAGATGAAAAGGGCAAAATGAAAAACGACTAACTGTGCCCATACAGTGCGTAATCTGTTCCACACAGCTGCATATCAAACGATGGCAGTTTACCTTGTTGTGCTGGGCGTTTTGTAGCCGGCGGTCCATAGCTGAATTGCGGATCTCAAGCTTGAAGGTATAAAAATACAGCCCCCTATATCATAGCTGTATGACTGGCTATGTAAAAGGGGCTGTTTTTTATATGTAACGTCCGGAATTGCACCGAAACAAAGGATTAAGAGAATTCACGCATGGTTTCTTCCAGTTCCTTCAAATATTGCTCCATATCCCGCGCTTGTTTAACCTTGCCTGCGGCCTGCAATACTACTACAATATGCATGCCCGCAAAAGGCAACGGAAAAAATCATAAATTTACTTCCGGGGCAGGGTCCATGCCCTGCCCGTTCTAAGTTCAGCCTTGGATCTCGCCTGCGGCGTTCAGGGTTCTTCTTTTGCTCGTAATATGACGTCCTACATAAAATTTACCCCCGGTTTAGCCGGGGGTAAATTTTGTCATCTACTTCGTCTTTCGTTTAGGTCGTCATATCGCAGCATTGAAAGTCAAAATCAATGTTGTTGGCGAAAACCCGAACCTTAAAGTTTCTGGTGTCGCACAGAGCCTGCGGCGTTCCGCCCGACACATCCAGGTCCTCCGGCAAAACAAACTTGATGCACTCAACCAGAATATCCTGACAGGTTGGCGCGTGATGCGCCGGCACGGTAATGGTCTTCATGCCTCGTGGATACTCGTTTCCATTTTGGTCTACCTCAGTCAAAATGACAGCCAACGCAACCCGCTTGTTGGGACAAACCCGCTTTAAGTTGACATTCAACTGCAAAATTCGTCCCAGGGACTCCAGATAAACATCTCCCACATTGTAAACGACAGAATCCTGGCACCCCTCCAAGGAAACCTCCACCGGCGCCGGGCAGGGCTCCGGCGTCACGATGACGCCGCAGTCCACCTGGACCGTCGGCTCCGGGAACGTCGCCAGGTTGTGCTCGTCGTCGGTATAGGTGATAGACTCGTTTACCAGCTTTGTCCCAGGCGTGGTTCCAACATGCTTGATGAAAAATTCCAAAGTCGCGCCCTCATTTGCCGTCACGCCCAGCCGGTCGATGGTCCACTTCAGCGTCGTAGGGCTGATCATACTGGCGACGCCTTTGGTCGGCATGGCAATGCTGGTAATGACGAAGTCCGGATTCACAACCTCATCCAGAACAATATTGGTGGCGCCGGGCTTTGAAATGTTGGCTGCCAGGTCCGCAAACAAATCCTCCAGCTCTGCGTCATCCGGCGTAATGGCCACATGGGACCCATCCGGATCGGTGGCCCAATCGTTTAACACTGCAGGATCTACGCCGTCTGCGCCGATCAGGCCGATGCAGTAGATGATGATCCCTTGGGCACGGGCGGCGGCCGCCACGGGGTTTGGATTCGGTCCGGCTGTGGTTTCTCCGTCTGTAAACATCACCATCACCTTCGTATGGGTAGAGGCCGGGTCAAATAAAGCCACGGCCTTCGTAAAAGCGTCGGCGTGGTTGGTAAGACCTCCAGCCGTCAGGCTGTCCACCGCGTCTTTTAACGCATCCACAGAGGTGATCAGCTGTGTGTTCTGAACCGCCGTACCCGAGAAGCTGACAATTCCCATCCGGCTTCCGGAACCAATGGTTCCATCCTGCGTGCCGCCGGTAGACTCCTCGATAATATCAATGAATTTTTTTGCTCCCGCCTTCAGATTCTCCAGGGGGCTTCCCGCCATGCTCCCCGAACGGTCCAAGATCAGGACAATATCCGTAGGATTTTCCGTGATATCCGGCGAAGCGGAGAGCGCCAAGGTGACCTTCAGCGAACCGGAACAATCAATTCGATCCGCGCTGATTATCTTATTGGAATTGTTTAATCCCATTTTTCACACTCCTCATATCATTTGGGCATCTGCCCTGATACAATATATGTCGTATGCTGGAAGAGGGTGTAATGCGCGCTCTGCAGCAGCAAAAAGCGCTCTGCAAGGCCCGAAAAACACATCGGACCCGCAGAGCGGTGCGTGAGACAGGAAAATTTTATACAGCAAGGGGCGCCCTGGAAAGCCGGTCCCTCTACAGGAACTCCGGCTGTCAGGTATGATCTCCCAGATAATGCAGCACATGGTCCACAATCTGGCGAATCACGGGAAGATTCAGACGGTAACAGTTTCTCCCGCTGCCGGACTCCACCAGCAGCAGCCGGGCGTTATACAGGCTGTTCAAATCCCGGAACACCGTACCGGAATTTAAATTCAGCTTCTGTGCCAGCTCCTGGCCGCTCATGGGGCGCTCCATCATAGCATGGAGCATCTCCATACGAGAGGCGTTGGCCAGCAGCCGCAAGGCCGTGAGCTCCCATTCCTCCGGCTCTTGCACCGGATTGGGTTCATCCAGACCGGGCTGCGTGCCGACACCCATGTGGATAGACAGACGCCGCAGCGTTCCAGAGTACTTTCCCGGAGAGCCCTGGGGTGAAAAAAAGCGGAATGCTATTTCTAAAGTTAAAAATTCGTCCCCATCGATGCGGGCGCGGCGAAGAAAAAACTCCCGGGCGGCTTGGCTGTGGAAAAAAGCGCTCCACTGTTCCGTCAAGACCGGAATGGCGCCGGTCCAAGGCGCGAGATAAGCGGGCAGCGCCTCGGCAACCGGCCGCAGCAGGGCAATCACCCGGTCCAAATGCCGGTCAAAAGCGGTAAATACCTCGGTCCCGGAGCAGCCGATGGCCAGCGTACTGTACAGCAGGGCGCAGCCCAAGCAGGACAGCCTACCGGCCAGGCCCTCCAGGGCCACCCCTCGGAAATAAAACTGCACCAGCTTGTCCCCGGGGTCTATGCCGGCGCAGACCGCCTCCTGAATCCGCCGGACCTCCTCCGGCGGAACGCAGTACGGCCCTTTTCCAGCCAGCTTCTCTGCAGAAATGCCGTTCACCAAGCCATAGACCAGCTCCGCCGCTTCCAGAACCCAGCAGGGCTCCTGATAGATCGTCACTTCCACAGACACGCCTCCAGACAAATTTGGTGCTTCTATTATAGCAGTTTTTGCAAGCAGGCGCAACACCTCCAAAATCCGTTTTATTTGCCCTCCCCCGGCAAAAGCCGGAGGAGGGCGGAGAAAGGAAAGATCAAAAATGAGAAGAATCAGATGTAATCTGCCAGGAGGGTCAGGAGCTTGGCCATTTGCACCCGGGTGAGCACCCGCGTGGGCCGCAAAGCGCCGTCCTCATAGCCTTCCAGGAAGCCTGCGCCCACCGCCCAGGCCATCGCCGTGCGGGCATAGAGGGAGACCTGGCCGCCATCGGGGAATTCCGTCAAATCGGCGGTCTCCACAGCCGCCTGTTCCCAATATTCCGTGACAAACCGGTGCAGGAAGACGGCGGCTTGCTCCCGGGTCACAGATTGCTCCGGGGCGAAGCGGGTTTCGGTCACGCCTTTGGCAATGCCGTTCTCCTGAGCCCAGGCCACGGCGTCCGCATAGTAGGCTCCCTCCCGCAGATCCGTGAAGGAGGAAGTCTGCTCCACCTCCGGCTCTCCGGCCATGCGGTACAGCGTCGTCACCAGCTGTCCCCGGGTGAGGCTAAAGCGGCCGCCGCCTACCCCCTGCATAAGGCCGGATTCCAGGACGAAGTCGGTGTACGGATGATACCAGGCTCCCGTGTCCAGATCCGAACATGCTCCGCTGGGGCAATCCTCGCCGCCGTCGCAGGCTCCGGAAATTTTCACAGAGGTGGTCACATCCACCGTTTTACCGCTGCGCTCGGTCTCGTGGACCGTCACCTCCGTATCCTCGCCGTCGTAGGCCAGCCGCAGGACCGCGATGACGCTGTCTGCCTCCAATGGGGCGTGATGGGCATATGCAAAGCGGATGGCGCCGTCTTCCACGGTGTAAGAGGACAGCGCTGCAGGGCTCTCCAAGCCCTGGAGCGTCAGACCCTCGCCCAGCTCGATCTCGGCCATACCGGAACCCACTGCCTCGTCGGCCCGCAGAGTAACGGTGACCACGCTCTTGTCCTCAGTCGGCTCAACACCTGCCGCCATATTGGTACTGCCTTGCGCCGGCGCTTCTTCTGCCGTAGTTAGGAGAATCTGCTGATCTTGGGCCTCAATTTCCCCAAGAAGCTGCTCCGCCTGAGCAGTAATTTCGCCCTCAAAACTTCCTGCATACATGGCTACACTCTGATAGCCTTGAATTGTACCCATTGAAACCAGCTCTGCTGTTTCCGCGCGGGTATCCAAAATAACCGCGTAAATCTCCGTTCCGTTTTCTGTCCCATGGAACAAAATCGGCGTACCCGTGACGCTGTCGTAAATCATGCTCTCTTGATAGACGCCATTGGCATCGGTGCTGAAGGTAAAATCGACACCTTCCAAATCATAATAAGCGTTTGAAGCGGCCCACGAATTAAAATACGTATCATACATCACATTTCTAACAATTATTTCATTTTCTTTTGCATCCAGCGCATAAACCTGCGTAACCTTGGCAATCCCGGCATGTCCCGTACTACCTCTTGCCAAGGCAACTTGGCGGCGCCCCTCGTTGAAAGCAAACCACGACCCGCCAATGTCATTGGCCGGAGGATTCGTGCTAAAGAACATGGGATCTGTACCGTTTACACCTAGCATAAGATTATTCCAATCATCATAGACCAAATCAGAAAACAGCAAAGATCCATCCTGATACGTATTGGTGTTGGGTAAGGAGTCATACGTGGATTTTCCGGTCACAGGATCCAAACTGTGCAGCTGGTAGCCGTTGCCTTCCTCGTCTACCTCCGTATCCTGGACCCAGACCGTACCATCGTCCGGATTCACGGCAGCGGATTCAACCGTCAGCGCATTGCCTTCCATGTCCGTCACCTGCGGACCGGGAGTCAGCTGCAGATTGCGCAAGTCATAGGTGAATAACTCACTTTCCCCGTTGGCCTTTGTGCCCACACCCTGGAAGGTAAAGCTACTGCCCACAACGTTCACGGTACAATAGGCGCTGATGGAGGAATCCAGCGTCGAACTGGCGGTAATCACCGCCGTGCCCTCGGATATACCTGTCACGTTGCCATTCTGATCCACCGAGGCAACAGTTTCATCCGAAGAAGACCAAGTTACGGACTTATCCTGCAGGCACCATGGTCCGACCTCAGCCGTAAGTGTCTTGCTACTATCGGCGAACACAATCATACTGTCCGCATCAAGAGTAATGGAGGTAGGCTGTGTACGGAAAATGCTATTGTCATCTGCTGTGCCGTCATCCGGCAGTACTACAGAGCCAAGCGGTTCCGTACGGCCAGTGACGGTAAGACTGTCACTGGCAAATTCATAAGTGAGCAGATCAGATCGTGTGTTAGCGTTCCGGAGCAAATAGGCCGAATTTTGTTTTTCATCTAAAGCCAAATATGCATAATTCGTAGACCATATGCCGAAGTCCGTAACCTGCTCTAGAACAATAGACTCGCCTTCCCCAGGCAGTATAAACCGATACAGACCAGCCGGAGATATATACGTTTTATTTTCGCGGTCATAGATAGAGGTCGCTCCAACAATGTAGAAGCACTGTTCCTGCGTGCTATAGGCAATTCCACTAAGAACCATATCGGTGTCCAACGGTGCAATCAACGTTTCCGTTGCATCCGCCACATCTACAGCATACAGCGCACGCTGTCTGACATAATATAGATTCCCATCCGCCGTATTATATGTCATATAGGAAATTGGCTTTGAGTAGTAAGGCGATTCCGAAATCTCACCAATTATAACGGGATTTTCGAAGCTGGGATAATCCACTACAAATAAGAACGACTTTTGCTCATTATTTACTCTTCGCGTACCAGAATAGAAGAGATAGCCATCGCCATAAGCAGCACCGGCCGCAAGACTGTCATTTGTTTCCAACACCATTTCATAATCATAATTGGCATCACTGGAGAAGCGCTCCCATGTGGCGCCATTGTGAATAGTAGTTGCTCCGTAGAGCATCGCTGTGGGTCCCTCAAAGGGTTCGGAAACGGTAACCTGATAGTATGTCGCATTTCCTGCGTAGTCCACAGCAGCCAGGCGGAACGCACTGCCAAAGACTCCGCTGATATCCAGACGCACCCGGGATTCTACGCCGGACTCCCT
>OHTI01000790.1_pt1 | contig 10268 bp, 11 predicted proteins | sample 1578941 | NCBI WGS metagenome assembly OHTI01 (sample SAMEA3879609, study PRJEB24766) | human gut metagenome | biome: human-associated habitat; feature: feces | place: USA | collected 1985/1987
TCGTCTCCCAGGATCTCCACAGGGTTGCACAGAGTCTTGAACTCGATGCCCTCTTCCTTGGCGTGGTGCTGCTCTTCCTTCCGGGCGGGCATTTCGGCCTCGCCACGGCGATAGATAATGTAGACCTTGTCAGCACCCAGACGCATGGCGCAGCGGGCGCCGTCCATAGCCACGTTGCCGCCGCCGACTACGGCCACGGTCTTGGACTTGATGACGGGGGTATCGGAGTTGGGATCGTAGGCCTTCATCAGGTTGGTACGGGTCAGGTACTCGTTGGCAGACATAACGCCCTTCAGGCTCTCGCCGGGGATGTGCATGAACATGGGCAGGCCTGCGCCGGAGCCCACGAAGACAGCCTTGAAGCCCATCTCGAAGAGCTCGTCGATGGTCAGGACCCGGCCAATGACCATGTTGGTCATGACCTCTACGCCCTGGGCCTTCAGGTTCTCCACCTCGTTGGCCACAATGGCCTTGGGCAGACGGAACTCAGGGATGCCGTAGACCAGCACGCCGCCGGCGGTATGCAGGGCCTCGAAAATGGAAACCTGGTAGCCCTTCTTGGCCAGGTCGCTGGCGCAGGTCAGGCCGGCAGGGCCGGAGCCCACCACGGCGACCTTCATGCCGTTGGAGGGGGCCTTCTCAGGCTTGGTATTCACATTCTCCCGGTACCAGTCGGCAACGAAGCGCTCCAGGCGGCCGATGGCAACGGGCTCGCCCTTGATACCCCGGACGCACTTGCTTTCGCACTGGCTCTCCTGGGGACAGACACGGCCGGAAAGGGCCGGCAGGGCATTGGTGGAGGTGATGATCTCATAGGCCTTCTTGAAGTCACCCTCAGCCACCTGATGGATGAACTCGGGGATACGCACGTTGACGGGGCAGCCCTCCACGCACTTGGGGTTCTTGCAGTTGAGGCAGCGGCCGGCTTCTTCCTTGGCCATTTCCTCGGTGTAGCCCAGGGCTACTTCCTTAAAGTTGCGGGCACGGACCTTGGGGTCCTGCTCGGGCATAGGAGTCTTGGTAAGAGTCATATTCGCCATTTTCGTTTCCTCCCTTACTTGATCAGGGCCTTGCCCATTGCTTCCATACGGCAGACATGGTCCTTGGCAACTTCGGCTTCCCGCTCCCGGTAGGTGCCGTTCCGGCTCATGAGCTCGGCATAGTCCACCTTGTGGCCGTCGAACTCAGGGCCGTCTACGCAGGCGAACTTGGTCTCGCCGCCTACGGTCAGGCGGCAGCCGCCGCACATGCCGGTGCCATCGATCATGATGGGGCTCATGGAGACAGTGGTGGGCATGCCATAGGGCGCGGTGGTCTTGCAGACAAACTTCATCATGACCATGGGGCCGATGGCGAAAATCTCGTCATACACGTTACCGGCGTCCAGCAGCTCCTTCAAGGCCTCAGTGACCAAGCCCTTCTGGCCATAGGAGCCGTCATCGGTGCAGACCTTCAAGACGGAGGAAACGGCCTTGAACTTATCCTCCAGAATCACCACATCCTTGCTCTTAAAGCCCACCACGGCGTGGACCTCGGCCCCGCAATCGTGGAACTTCTTCAGCACCGGATAGGCGATGGCGCAGCCGACGCCGCCGCCCACTACGCAGACCTTTTTCTTGCCCTCAGTCTCAGTGGGCTTACCCAGAGGACCGACGAAATCGTGCAGGCAATCACCCTGCTCCTTGTGGCTGAGCTTTTCCGTGGTGGCGCCCACGGTCTGCACGATGATCGTAACGGTGCCCTTTTCCCGGTCATAGTCATGGATGGTGATGGGGATACGCTCGCCATTTTCATCCACCCGCAGGATGATGAACTGGCCCGGCTGTGCCTTCTTGGCCACCATGGGAGCCTCGATCTCATACAGGATCACGGTCGGCTTCAAGGCTGTTTTTGTAACAATGCGATACATACGTTATCTTCCTTCCTCGTTGAGTTCTTTTGGAAAAATACTGTCTTACTTGCCGGAAGTTTGTTCCAGAGTTTATTTTAACATTAAATTTCCATCCCGTCAATTGCTCCGCCCAACATCTCCGGCGAGAATCGTCACCTTTCGGCCCTCGATCCGCACCTCGCCGCCGTCGCGCATTTTCTTCAGCTCCCGCATCATGGCGCTGCGGTCGGTGGATATGTAGTCCGCCAGGGCACTGAGGGAAAAGGGCAGGGTGAAGCTTCCGCCGTTTTTGGCCTGCTGCAGAGAGAAATAGCACAACAGCTTATCCCGGATGCTGCGGCGGCTAAGCACCTCCACCCGCTCAGACAGGGCCGATGCCTTCTCGCTGATAAGGTGGAACATATTCTCTATCATGCGGTTGTGATGGCCGCAGTTTTTTTCACACCGGTTCTCCAGCTTTTCCTCCGGGAAAAACCAAACACAGCAGGGCTTTTCACATGTCACGTCCACGCTGTCGCCCAGCACGTTGCGAAACATGAGCATCTCCCCAAACACACCCCCGGGCTGCAGATGCTCTAAAATGGTGCGGTCTCCCCGCTGATCCACCCGCTCCACAATGGCCGAGCCTGTAGCCAGCACGCCGATGGTGCGGCGGCCGGAATCAAAATCGTAGACCAGCTCCTCGGGCTTGAAGCACCGCTCCTGCACCCCGAAGCACTCGTAGATGCGCCGGCACTCCTCCGGTGAGATTCCGTCAAATACCGGCGTTTGGGGAATGGTCATAGTCCGCCTCCCTTTCCGGGCTGTCTGCGCCGCAGCGCAGGCCCCTTTTATCTCTCTTATGGCCGATGATAACATACACGATGATATACACCACACCGCCCCAGGCAAAACCTGCCGCCAGGTCTATGAAGGCATGCTGCTTCACCAGCAGCGTAGACGCTGCAATGATGACAAACCATACGGTACCCAGGATCTGCCAGATCCGCTTCAGCTTCGGCGAGTGCCACATGGCGGCAATAGCTGCCACCACACCCAGCACATGAACGCTGGGAAACACATTGGCATTATTATCGGCGGCCCAGGTCATCTGCAGGATCCGGGTGCAGATATTATGCCGGGGCAGCACCGCCGGGCGCAGGTCCTGCCCGTTGGGCACGAGAAAGCAAAAGAGGGTGGCGGTGGTGTAGGCGATGGCGATAAACCACATATACCGCCGGAAGCTCTCCGGATCCTTTACAATGAAAAACACACCCAGTACAAACAGCAGGATGCTCCAGCTGTTGTAGGGAATGACAAAATACTCACAGAAGGGGATGTAGTTGTCAATAGCGGTCTGGGTGGCCCAGTAATTGTCGGTGACCACATGCTCCACAGTGAAGTACATAATCAAATATACCGGCATATATAGGCCCCACCACATATGGGGATGGGTTTTAATGAATTGCTTGATTTTTTGCATGAATATCCTCCAACGCAGCTATACCGGCGAAAAATCCTTTACCTTTTCCGCCTGTGGGCAGCAAGCTTAGCGAGGTCTTTTAGAGAAGCGGACGCCGCAGGGCTGCAAATAAGCACCCTGCCATTATAACACATTTCCCGGCAGATGCCATAGGGAGAAACAGAAATATCACAGTTTTTTAACATTTTTTAAATGCGGCGACTTGCGGAAAAGGTCGTTCTTATATTATACTGTATGCATCTGTCAAATTTTGAGGAGGACGCAGTATGCTGCTGAACCGTGAAAACAAAGAAAACCGCCAGGTGGTGCTGACCATCCAGGTGGAGCAAAGCGCCTGGGAAAAGGCCCTGGAGGACGCTTATGAGCAGAGGAAGTCTCTTTTTAAAAAAGAGGACGGCTCCTTGCCCACCCGTCAGGAAATGGAGGAAAAGCACGGCGCGGATGTGTTCTATCAGGATGCGGTGAACAGCACCTTCCCTGTGGCTCTGGTGGAGGCCGTGCGCCAGGAGGACATCAGCGTGGCCGGCGCCCCGGAGCTGAGCGTGGAGGCCATCGGCCCCGAGGGCTATGTATTCACCGCCCTTATCGATTTGTATCCGGAGGTGAAGCTGGGCCAGTACAAGGGGCTCTCCGCCCCCCGGCCTCAGGTGGAGTTGTCCGATGACGACGTCACCGCCGCCATTGACGAGTATCTGCAGGGCCACCTTACCGAGGAGCACCCGAAAAAAGCCGCCATGGGCGACGAGGTGGTGCTGGACTTTGAGGGCTTTGTAAACGGCGTTCCCTTTGAGGGGGGCAAGGCCGAGGAATATCCCCTGCTGCTGGGCAGCGGCTACTTTATCCCCGGGTTTGAGGAGCAGGTGGCCGGCATGGCCGTGGGCGACGAGCGGGACATCCCCGTCACCTTCCCCACCCAGTACGCCCCGGAACTGGCGGGCAAGGACGCAGTGTTCCACATCAAGGTCCACAAGATCACCCGCCGGGCAAGACCCGTCATGAGTGAGGAATTTGCCAAATCCCAGGGCTTTGCCGATGCCTCCGCCCTGCGCCGGAGCATCATGGAGCAGGCCGTGCGCAATAAGCAGCAGGAGGCCGCCGATGCCTACGCCGATGCTCTGGTGCAGCAGGTCATCGAGGGCATGGAGGTGGAGATCCCGGAGCGGATGGTCACCTGCCAGCTGGATGGGCTCATGCATGACTTAGAGCAGCAGCTGATGCAGCAGGGCGCCACCATGGACGCCTATCTGGAGATGGCCGGGCTCACCCGGGACGATCTGCGCCGCCAGGCGGAGAGCAGCGCCCGCTCCTCCGTGGAGTTTGAGCTGGCCATGACGGAGATCGCCCGGCTGGAGGACATCCGGTTTACCGATGAGGAGCTGGAGGAGAAATACACCCAGATGTCCGCCCTCTACGGCATGACCCCGGAGCAGCTGAAGCAGAACCTGCCCATAGAGCGTCTGACCCACGACCTGCGCCTGGCCCGGGCCCGGGCCATTGTGGTGGACAGCGCCAAGCCTCTCTGAGCCAATAAGCCAAAAGCGGAGGAGCCATAGGGCTCCTCCGCTTTTTATGACATTTCCTTCTTCCCCGGGGTGAGCTTGCGCTTGTTGCCCTGCTCATCCACGATCCAGGTGTTGTCCAGCTCCCGGCGGAGGTTGCCCATGATGCTGTTTAGGTACTCCTGCCGCAGGGCGGCCCGCTCCTCGGTCTCCTCCGGGGTCAGGCCCTGAGGGGTCTTGGCCTTGCGGGCCAGCTCGTTGATCCGTTCTATTTTCTTCTGTTCCATAGAATCGCTCCTTATATAAATCGTTTCATCGTAATGCCCGTGCGGCCCTTGCGGCTCTGTCCGCCCACCTCCGCCAGGCAGCACTTGCCCAGGCCCCGGATTGTCAGCACATCCCCCTGCTCCACCGAAAAATCCGGCCTGATGCAGGGCATCCAGTTTACCTCCGCCTTGCCGCTGCGGATCAGCTCCGCCGCTGCGCTGCGGCTGATGGAAAAGCCCGCGGCGGCCACGCTGTCCAGCCGCAGGGAGGCCACGGTGTCCCGAATCAGCTTCACCGGCTGCTCCGGCACGGCAATCTCCTCCAGCCCGATCTCCGCCACGCGCAGAGGCACCCGGCCCGCCTGCTTCCATTCCCGCAGGAGGAAGTCCGCCACGCTGCTGCCCACCAGCACATCCGCCCAGTGGGGCGACACCAGAATATCCCCCACCTTCTCCCGTGTCAGGCCCAGGCCCATAAGGCTGCCTAAAAAATCCCGATGGGTGGGGTGGTCCGTCTCATAGAACCGGCATCGCAGGCACCGCACCGCCGTTTCGTCCGGCCCATCCATCCAATCCGGCAAAAAGTGCAGCTGCCGGCGCTGGGCCCCCTCGCAGCCGCCCCAAAAGGCAAACCCCTCCCGATCGCCCAGGGCCTGCATCAGCTGCCCGGCCAAGGCCTGCTCATGGGGAGAGAGAAATCCGCTCGCCTCCGGCACATTCCGGCTGCGGCAGCGCTCCCAGCCGTCCCATAGGCGGCCCAGCAGCACCCGCTCCTCCGCCGAGGCGGAGAGTTTATCCAAAAGCTCCCTGCGGTTCAAAACCATTCCTCCCGTAGTTTGTGGTAAAAACGCCCTGCCAAAGCAGGGCGTTTTATGATCGTTACCGAACCAAGACCTCAATAGTAAGAGTCTGTCCCTCCACCGAGGCGGTGATGTTGGCCTTTCCGGAGGAAACCGCCGTTACCACACCCGAGGCATCCACGGTGACAATTTGGCTGTCAGAAGAACTCCAGGTAACAGGCGCAGATGAACCAACTACTTCCACAGATGCGGTTTCACCGGGATCCATGGAAAACTGCCCTGTCAAGCCACCGCTTGATTGCAAAAATAGAGTATTAGTTGACGGCGTATCCGGCTGATCCACCGCTGCCGTCACCGCCACGCGGCAGGTGGCCGTGGTGTCCGCCGCCGAGGCCGTTATCACAGCGCTGCCGGTGCTCACGGCCTGCACGGTGCCGTTGGCGGAGACAGTGGCCACGGCCTCGTCGCTGCTGGAGAAGGCCACCTTGTCCGCGCCGGAAACCGTAAGCGCAAAGCTGCTGCCCACGGTAAGCTCCACACTGGTTTTATTCATGGTCAGCACGGCGGGCTCGGGGGTGGGGGCATCCTTTTCGCCGGTAAAAAATGCCGTGATCTGGTTGCCGAATATGGTATAGGCCGCCAGGCCCAGCACCAGCACCAGGCACACGATCACCACGCCGCCGCCCACCTTGGGCTTGGCCCGGCCGCCGCCGGTGCGGTGCCCGGCGCTCTTCACGGGCTTGCTGCTATGGCGTTCTTCATCCTCTTGGCAGAAGGGGCAGGTTTTATATGTATCGGAGAACATCTCTCCGCATTTCGGGCATTTCAGCAGACGCATTGTATATCCTCCCAGGCAAATTCTCTACGTTCTATTATACGGTTTTCTCCCCATGCGTCAACTGAAAAACATGGAAATTCATCCTTTTTTTACATTGTTCCTTGCTTTTGTCCACTCAGTTTTCTATAATAGAATAAAATGTATTGAAGCGGAGGGTCATCGCCTATGCATACCATGATCATCGGCATCGCCGGGGGCACCGGCAGCGGCAAAACCACCCTGACGGACCACCTGGCCGCCCACTTCGGCCCGGCCATCAGCGTGGTGCATCATGACAACTATTATAAGCGCCAGGACGTCCCCTTTGAGGTGCGCTGCCAGCAAAACTACGACCATCCCGATGCCTTTGACACGGATCTGATGGTCCAGCAGCTGAAGGAGCTGAAGGCCGGCCGCACCATTCGCTGCCCCGTGTACTCCTATGCCGACCACAACCGCACCGATGAAACGATGCTCATCCGGCCCGCCCCGGTGATTATCGTGGAGGGCATCCTCATTTTCCACGACCCCCGGCTGCGGCAGCTGATGGATATCCGCATCTTTGTGGAGACCGATGCCGACGTGCGCATCCTGCGCAGAGCTCTGCGGGATGTGGAGGAGCGGGGCCGCTCCATGCAATCCATTGTGCAGCAATACCTCACCACCGTCAAGCCCATGCATGAGCAGTTTGTGGAGCCCACGAGAAAATATGCCGACATTGTGGTGCTGGAGGGCGGGCACAACCTGGTGGCCCTGGATCTCATTATGCAGCGCATTGCCAGCCACATTGCGGAAAATCCGCCGGAGGATGCAACATGAGCGGAGGCAGGCTCCTTCGCTACTCCTTGGCCGGGCTGTGCATCGCTTTGGCAGTGTTCTTCCTGCTGCCCTTGGCCATCGGTGCGCACCATATCGGGATGTTTTTCCCGGCGGCGGTGCTGGGTGTCCTGGCGTGGATGCTCCTGCGCCCCCAAAAGCTCAAAATGCTGCTCACCGGCAGGGGCCGCATCCTGTGGCGCAGCCTGCTGGCGCTTTTCGCCGCGGGCCTGCTGTGCGTGGCCGTGATCCTGGGGCTGATGGCTCGTCAGGCGGCGGACCGGCCCGAGGCCGTAGGGCCCTGCACGGTGCTGGTGCTGGGGTGTGAGGTCCGGGGCCTTCGGCCCAGTAAGATGCTGGCCGCCCGCATCGACAGCGCCTACGATTATCTCACCGCCAATCCCGAAGCAGTGTGCGTGGCCTGCGGCGGCATGGCTGACGACGAGATCATCACCGAGGCCCAGTGCATCCGGGACGAGCTGGTGCGCCGGGGCATCGACCCGGGGCGGATCTATCTGGAGGAAAAGTCCCTGAACACCCGGCAGAACATCTCCTATGCCGCGGACATCATCCGGGCAAAGGGCCTGCCCACGGAGGTAGCCGTGGCCAGTGACAATTTTCATCAGCTACGGGCGGCCGTATATGCCCGCGGCAGCGGCCTGGAGGTCCAATCCCTGGGCTGCCGGTCCTACTGGCTTTTGGGCCCCGGCTACTGGGCCAGGGAGGTCATTGCCGTAGCCGCCGCCTGGGCCTTCGGGCGATAAAGCGATAGTGATTTGTATATTTTGCCCGGTTTATACAAATAGGAGTCAAAAGCTTCATAGCACTTGCATCCGCAGACTACAGGCTTTTTTCTTGCAAGGCTCTTTGGATTTTGCGGCGATCTCAAAAAAAACAGACGGCTGACTATGTCAGCCGTCTGTTTTTTCAGAAGGAAAATACCACGCCCACCACAGCGGAGGCCAGAATGAACAAAATAGGATGCAGGCCCTTGGTGGGCTTCACCCATCGGGTGAGGACCAGCAGCACAGCTGCAAGAAGGACGGCCTTCCAGTTCAGCGCAGCCAGGCCCGTCATGCCGCTGTTGAGCAGGGCCACTCCCGCCACACTGAGACCCGCCGCCGCCACCATGGCCGGCGAAGCCGGGCGCAGGCCGTAGAACACGCTCTGGACGATGCGGCTGTCCCGGAAGCTGCGCAAAAACGCGGCGATGATCAAAATGACGATGATAGACGGCGTTATCAGGCCAATGGTAGCAATGACCGCCCCCAGAACGCCCCCCACCTGGAAGCCCACATAGGTAGCCATATTCACACCGATGGGGCCCGGAGTGGACTCGGACACTGCCAGCATATCGGCGATTTGGGAGGTGGTGAACCAATCCGGATGCCGGGCGGACATATCATAGAGGAAGGGCAGGGTGGCCATGCCGCCGCCGACGGCAAAAAGGCCGGTCTTAAAATACTCGTAAAACAGCAGAAGATAGATCATTTCTTCTCCCTCCCCTTCACGGCCTGAAGCACTACGCCCGCCAGGCCCGCCGCCAGCACATACAGAATGGGCGACACATCGAGAACGAAGGACAAAACCAGGATCACCCCGAAAATCCCCCAGCACCAGGCATCCTTCATAGCGCCCTTCACCAGCTTCAGCACGGCATTAAAGATCAGCACGCACACGCACACCCGGATGCCTGCAAAGGCGTGCTGCACCCAACTAAAGTGGGCGTAGGCGATGATGACCTTGGCCAAGGCGGAGATGATGATAAGGGACGGGAACACTACCCCCAGGGTTGCTATGATGCCGCCGGCGACCCCGGCGTGTTTCTGCCCCACAAAGGTGGCAGTGTTCACGGCGATGACACCCGGGGTACACTGGCCGATGGCGAAATAGTCCGTCAGCTCCTCGTCGGTGGCCCAGCCCTTTTTCTCCACCACCTCACGCTGCAATATAGGCAGCATGGCGTAGCCCCCGCCAAAGGTCATGACGCCCACCTTGGCGAAGGTGTAAAACAGCTCCCAAAGATCTTTCAGCATTGTTATCACTCCGTATATCCATAAAGTCCGCGCACCGACACCTCGCCGCTGCGCACGGTCTCCTCTGTTCCGTCCTCATGGCGCACCACCAGGCCGTACCGCTCATCAATTCTCAGGGCCTGCACCGTCTCCCGGGTATCGCCCCGAAGAAGGCGCACGGTCCTGCCTATATTCAGGCAGGCCGCCCGATAGTCTTCCAGCCATCTTTCCGGGGCAAACAACACCTCCCGGCGCAGGTAGTCCATCTCCTCCAGCAGGGCCGCCGCCAATTGGGCCCGGCAGGCCCTCCCATCCAGGGACAGGTCCAGAGAGGTGGCAATGTCCGCCACCTCGCCGGCGAAATCCTCCGGCTGCTGGTGAACATTGATGCCGATGCCCACCACCACATGTGACACATGGCCGCTCTCGCCCTCCAGGGACATCTCCGTGAGGATGCCCGCCAGCTTACGCCCCCCCAGCACCAGGTCATTGGGCCACTTGATCTGCGGCCGGACACCGGTCACCCGCTGAATGGCGCAGCAGACAGCCACAGCGCTGAGAGCCGTCAGCGGCAAAAGCTCCTCCGGGGCGCAATCGGGCCGCCAGAGGATGGAGAAAAACAGGCCCTTGCCTGCCGGGGATTGGAAGCTGCGGCCCCGGCGCCCTCGGCCCGCCGTTTGGCAAGCACTTAGATCGGAAGAG
>OHTI01000794.1_pt1 | contig 10226 bp, 7 predicted proteins | sample 1578941 | NCBI WGS metagenome assembly OHTI01 (sample SAMEA3879609, study PRJEB24766) | human gut metagenome | biome: human-associated habitat; feature: feces | place: USA | collected 1985/1987
AACACATAGAAAAAGCCTGAAACCGCACTGGTTTCAGGCTTTTTGTCTTCAGGTCGGCGGTCTACTGCACCCGGTAGCCGGAAAGGACCAGCTCCACGAGGACCTGCCAGAAATCGGGTTCCTCCGCGCTGTAGTACCGGCTGTCCGAAATCTCGTGAAAAGACACGATGCGGTTTATTTCATCCAGCCATGCTTCATTCTGCATACGTTCCATCATCCCTTCTCAAACGGTTATGATCTGCATTACTGCAGTGCCGCATCATCCAGCGGGACATAGCGGGCGCTCTCAATGTAAAAATCTCCGGGATAGCACAAAAGCGTATATTCCTTGCGCGCGAAAGGCTCCGGTCCTACCTGCAAGTCATCCAGTACGGGATAAAAATCAACGACATAGGTCACTTTGTGTCTGTCCATCGTCTTTGAGACTCTCTGCAACCGTAGATTCCCGGGTTCGAGAGCCGCCGTCTGATCGACAACTGTACCGCTTTTCGTGTCATAACCCGCGCACTGGGTGATATCAAAGGAGTATCTTCTGAAATAGCAGTCGAGCGTCCGGTGAATGGCGCTGCTCGGAAAGTAGAACCATCCGTCGTCCGGATTCCTGTATTTCTCCAGCGCGCTGCGGTTTGTCCACCAGAGAAAGAGCCGGAACAGCTCATCGGAGGAAAGCTCACCCGGGTTGTCAAAGGTAAAGCCGTCGTCTGTCTGCACAACCTCGGTGCCTGATAAAAACGCAAGCAGCAAATCATCCGGCAGCTTCGACAGATCTGCCGTAAGCTCCTCGCGCAGCGCAGAGTCGCGCAGGAATCCTGCGTCCACAGCCTGCCACGGATTGGTGTCCTTCAAGTTTTCTTCGGCAGAAATTGTGATTTCAAACACACGCTGCTGCACGCGGGAAAAGTCGATGGTCGCGCGGCGCTGCCCACGCAGGAAGAACGACAGCGAATAGAAGCTGTCTGCAACAAAGCTCAGCTCTGCGTAATTGTCTGTGCCCGCCTCGCCGTAAACATACTGCTCCGCCCATTGTTTCAGTTCCCGGTCCACGCACGGGAATTTATCCAACACCTCGTCGATCGTATCGCCGAGGCAGATACCGCGGAAGGCGGGCGTATCCTGCGCCGTCACATAGAAAAGCTCATCGTTGCGCACATCGGCGCTCCAGTTCATTTCCATCAGTTGCGGTGTCTGGTAACCGTTCTGCCCGAAGCTATAGGAAACATTCTGGCTGTCCAGAAGCCAATAGCCGTATTGATCGGTTGTAAGAGGACCTGTGATTTCTTCCACCTGCGCCTGCGTCATGCCGGTCTGCACGCCGTTCGTGCGCGTCAACTCCCACTCCTGCAAGGGCTGCGTCACATCATACGTTCCGTCGTTCGGAAACGGCGTAAAAGGCGGCTCTTCGATGTTCAGCTCCGTATGGCTCAGAAAAACCGGCTCGCCGTCCTGCATATAAAAGCTGAGCGTGTCCTCCCGAAGCCCAGACAGGTCCTGTGTCTCGCCGCTAATAATTTTATCGCGGTACCGATTCCACTGCACATCATCGAGCAGATTGCCGTTCCCCATCCGGCTGTACTGCACATAGTAAATCTGCTTTCCGCCGATATTTGCCGTCAAGACACTGTCGAGCCGTGTAAGTGGTCGGTCATTTACGCCACCTGAAACCGCTGCATAAACCTCGCCGTCATAATCCCATGCCTTTGAAAGCCCTTCATGCACCAAGTTTCCAAGCTCAAAATGCGTTTTGATCTGTGTCTCAACATACTCTTTTGTCATGCTGCCCTGTTCCTTCAGCGCGTCCATATTCCGCGAAAAGACCCACATCAGATATTCCGATGTCGATGCAGGTGCCGCGCCGCGCGAAAAGACCGGCAGATAATCCAGCCGCCACCGGTCCGCAAAGTCGAACCACTCCGCCCGCGCGGTCTCATCGACCGGAAGTTCTTCTTCCAGCGATGTGCGCTCCGGCTGCGTTATTTCCGCAGTTGGTTCCGGCGCTGCTTCGGCTTGCGGCTCCGTTTTCGGCTGCGCTTCTTCCGTGGAGGATGCAGGCGCGTTCGTTTTCCGGCGCGTGAGCTCTGCAAACGAGCAGCCGGTTGCCGTTACGGTCAGCGCCAGCGCCAGAACGATGCAGATTGCGCTTGTGCGCTGCCTTTGCGTCAGGAACAAAATCCGCTCCTTGACCGGAGGACCTGCCAGACTCAAAGCGGCTTTTTTGCGCGGCGCCTGCGCAAGTATCGCCCGTGCGTAGGCGATGCGCTGCTCGGGCTGCAACCCCGCCGCAACGGCTTCGTCGCACGCAAGCTCTGCGTCGCGCTTCGAGATAATCGCCGCCAGCCAGACGAGCGGATTCCACCAGTAGACGATCACAGCCAGCGTCCGGCAGAATGACCACAGAAAGTCCAGATGGCGCAGGTGCGTCAGTTCGTGGCGCACGATCAGCTCGGTCGTGTCGTTTCGCAGTACGTCTTCCGTCAGGTAGACTGCCGGAATCAGTCCGGCTAAACACGGCGATTTGATGCGTTTTGAGACGTAAATGTTCGTCCTTCCCCGTTTTCCGAGGAATTTCTTATCTTTGTGGAGCCGAATCGTAAACGTCAGCCATGTACCAAACAGCCAGAGCCCGAGCAGTGCGCTGCCGCTGAACCAGACGATTTGCAAAATCCGCGCCGTGGTCAAAGGCTTTGCCGCCGGTTTTGCCGTCTCCTGTACGGCAGGCGTCATAGGCTGTGTCTCTGGCTTCGTTTCCGGCTGCGTCACCGTCTGTTCCGGCTGCGTCGTTGTTTGAACCGGAGCCGCGGGCTGTACAGTGGTCGTCGACGGCGCTGGAATTGTCGACGCAGTTGAAACCACCGGCGTGGTCTGCACAGTCTGCACAGGCGCAGTTCCTTCCGCCGCCGGAAAAACCGGCAGAGAAAACAGCGTCCCCGGCAGACACAATTTCAGCAGCACGACCAGCCAGAGGCAATAGATCATCCGCTTCGGCACGCGGTTTTTGAAGATCGCCCGCACCAACAGCACGACTACAATCAGCGCGGAAACGGTCAAAACTTCTCTCAGCATGAGGATTCCTCCTGTTTTTCCGCTGCGTCCAGAATGGCTTTTAACTCCTGAATCTCCTGCTCGGACAGCGCGCCGCGCCCGACCAAATTCGATACCATCATTCCCACACTGCCGCCGTAGACCTTGGACAGAAACGATTCCGTTTCCTCCGGCTCGACATCAGAATAGGTGATCGCTGCGCTGTATTTCTGAAATTTTCCACTGTCGTCCATCGTGACCGCGCCCTTGGCAATGAGTCGCTTGAGCATCATAAAGATCGTTGCCCGGCTCCAGCCGGTATCCTTGTCCAGCGCCGAGACCAGCTCCGCCAGCGTCCGCGGCTGTTTCTCCCAGAGCGTTTTCATCAGCTTCCACTCCCCGTCCGATAAGCGAATCTGCGCCATATGCGTTTCCTCCGTAGTTAACGTTTGTTATATTCCGAGCATATCATAAAAGCTAACAGCTGTCAACTACCAGTTTCTTCTTTTTCCTTGTCTTTACAATTGACAAGATCCGGTGTATCATACAAATATATCCCGTCAGATATACCGACCATCTGATAGAAGCACCGGCAAAACGCCGGTCCATGTGAAAGAAGGAGGCATTCCTCATGCGCAGAACATCTCTTGTGATCATTTCGCTGCTTTTGTGCATTGCCCTGTCCGTTCCCGCGCTTGCCGCAGGCGAGCTGGACGCTTTTCAGCGTACAGCGAACGACGCGGCAGCATTTTCCGATGTTCCGGCAGGCAGCTGGTATGAAGCTGGCGTACAGGCGGTCTACCGCCGCGGCATCATGACCGGCACCGGCGCAAAAACCTTTGCCCCGACCCAAACAATTTCCTGGGCGCAGGCAATTACCATCGCCGCTCGAATTCACGCCGCCTGTACCGGCGTGGAAATCTCCGCTTCGGATGGCGCATGGTACGAACCGTATGTTTCCTACGCCGCAAAGGCAGAGCTTCTGCCATCCACCTGCCCGGAGGGCGCCACTGTTTCCTCCAGAACCATCACCCGGCAGGAGCTGGCAGGACTGTTTGCAAACGTTCTGTCCGCGCAGTCGCTGCCTGCCATCAACGACAGCGCCATTCCGGACCTTGCCGCCGTGGACGAGGAATTTCGCAGCGCGGTCCGGCTGATGTACGCCGCGGGCGTCTTTACCGGCAAAAATGGCGGCAAATTCGACCCCAAGGGCTCTGCCACGCGCGCGGAGATTGCCGTCATTGTCGCCCGCCTGCTGCTTCCCGGGCAGCGCATCGGGCACGACAACCGCGTCCATCCGGTCATGTCCAGTCAGATGGGCAACTACATACAGGGAAGCCTTGCCATCGAATCCGACAGTGTCGTCTACTTCCCCTTCCGCAACGATCAGGAACCCGACGAAACGCGCCGTATCGGCGTTCTGGCGCGGAAGGCGGACGGCAGCACAGAGACCGTCTTCACCGCAGACCAGATTCCGGACAACCTCTGGCTCGATACGGACGGCTCGTTCTACTTCCTGAACTGGGAAAAGCTGCTGCATTACTCGCCCGCAACCAATCAGCTCAAAACCGTCTACATCGCCAAAGGCAAAATCGACACCTTCCAGCTCTACGGCGGCAAAATCTATCTGCTGGAAAACTACGCCGGAGACCCCAATTTCCCCGACCAGTGGCGCTACCGCTTCGGCTATCTGGAAAACGGCAAATTCCACAATCTGATGGATGGCATTACCTTCGATCAGGAGCTCTATATGGACAAATTCTATCTCTTCGGCGGCAAGGCGTATTTCCTGTTCGGCGACAACACCTACGTGTCGAACGGTCATTTGTTCTATAACTATCCGCTCTGGTCCATCGATCTGGAAACCGGCGCGAAGGGACGCGCGGTGGACCTTGACGATTTTTACATGGACGAGGTTGCCTTCGACGGCGCAACCGGCTACGCGCTCGAAGGCGGAAAGGACCTGCCCATGTCGATTGTCCGGTTCAGCCTGCTGCAGCCGGAGCTGCGTGAGACGGTGCTGGTGCTGCCTGACGATGCATCAGACGGCCACCGTATGACGCTGTTTGCGAATGGAAGCGACCTTTATTACTTCTCGCCGGAGGCGCACCGGATCTGGAAAATCGGGAAGGACGGAGCCATGACGCTCACTGCACTGGCGCCGTGGGGCGAGCGGCTGTACGATTATGCAACTGTTACCTCGCAGGGCACGCTGTTCCACGATATCACCACGCTGAGACTGAGTGACTCCGAAACGCTCACTGTTCAGCTGAAAAACGGAACGTATGTCAACTGCAGCGACTTTCTGAAGCTCCAATAAACCGGCAGCAAAGCAATCATAACCACCGGCCGTGCCGGTGGTTATGATTCTAACTTTTAGGTGTTTCTTGGAATAGTACGATTTGCTATTTGGAATCATTTGGGGTGGCACTTTGGTCAAAAACTTGTTTGCTTGGGTTACGCCGTCTGGATTTCCAATCGGTATTTAATGGGAAATATCCCTGATATTAACAAAAGCCCGAACCCATCCCCCACAGGGAAGAAGTTCGGATTTCTTATGTTTGGTGGAGACTACGGGACTCGAACCCATCTAAATGCAAGAAGCCAGTGGCATCTTGCGGCCACCAGTTCAAAAACTGGTGGCAACCATACGCTTTGCCGGTGGCAAAGCGGCCATCGAGTCCTGTAGTCTTACCCGTACATGAAAAATCCGGACTTTTTCATATCGTTGGGGTCTGCTTTCTAGGTTTTGGCATTTTCAAATAAAAATGTATTTAATTCTATCATTATTTTGTTGACAGGACGAATATGTTATGCAATAATAATGAAAAGTTCACAAAGTCGGCCTTTTGGCCGCTGAAAATAAGTTCGGGCGTTTGCCCGATGAAAAGGGAAGCCGGTGTGATTCCGGGACGATCCCGTCACTGTGATAGCCAGGATGCAGCATGATGCCACTGATTTTTTGGGAAGGCGCTGCGGACGTAACTTAAGTCAGGAGACCTGCTTATTTTTGAGAATGCACTTGCGTCGGACAGGGATCATTCTGCAAAATGTAGCTGTTGCCATTTTTGGCGGTGTCTCCTTTGCGTATGTTTTTTTAGTCGGACGGAAGTCCGGCTTTTTTTGCGCCGTATTTTGGGAACAAGTTATGAAAGGATGATAAGGTATGAAACATCGGAAAACATGGATGGCGTTGCTCCTGTGCGCTGCATTGCTGCTCTCCGGCTGCGCCGGGAAGCAGGAGGATGCCAAAGAGGAGACATCCCAAAAGGTACTGAACTTCGGCTGTCAGATGTATGATGACGGGTCCGTCAACACGGCTATGGCCATCAGTTCCTCCTGGAACTGTATGCGCTATGGCATCAGCGAAGCACTGTTTCGATTTGACGACAATATGAATGTGGAGCCATGGCTGGCGGAGAGCTATACGGTCAATGACGAACACACCCAGTGGGTCATTACCCTGAAAAAGGACATCAAATTTTCCGATGGCTGCCCCCTTACTCCCTCCAGCGTAAAGGCCTATTTTGATTACCTGAAAGAGGTGGGTCCCGGCGGTTCTGCCAAGCCTCAGAAATACCTGGAATATGAGGCGGAGGTGACTGCCGATGATGCCGCCAATACCGTTACCATCGTGACCTCCAAGCCCTATGCCAATTTGCCCGGCCAGCTGGCCTATCCGGTGATGGCGATCCTGGATGTGGAGCATACAAAGGATTTTGACAACGGTGCCATCGGTACCGGTCCCTATATGATCGACAAATTCAACGGCGTGGGTGTGGGTTACGATATGAAAGCCAACCCCAACTATCGGGAAAAAGTACCCTATGACAAGGTCCATATTCTCTTTATGGGCGATGCCTCTGCCAAGACCATGGCACTGCAGAGCGGCCAGGTGGACCTGGTGGAGAACATCACCAATGTTTCGGACATCCAGAACTTCCAGCAGGACGCCAATTACACGGTGGACATTGCCTCCGGTGTACGCTGCGGTTTCAGCTGGATGAACCTGAACGGTGTTCTGGGCAACAAGGCCCTCCGGCAGGCCATTCTCATGGGCATTGACAATGATACCATCTGCTCCTCCAAGACCATTGGCGGGCTGTACACTGCCGGCTTCTCTGTCCTGCCCTCCACACTGAGCTATGGCTATGACAAGCTGGTAAACCCCTATAAGTATGACCCTGAGGGGGCAAAGAAACTGCTGGACGATGCGGGCATCGTGGACTCCGATGGCGACGGTTTCCGGGAACTGGACGGAAAGAAAATCGACCTACGCTATGTTTCCTATGAAAACCGGATGCTCAATGATTTTTCCAATGCGCATATGCAGTATCTGGCGGAAATCGGCATTGCCTGCACCGCGGATTTCGGCAGCTCGGACGATCAGTGGAGCAAGCTGGCGGCGGGCGAGTACGATCTCAATAATAACAACTGGACCACAGTGGGCACCGGCGATCCCTTTGAGTATATGGCAAACTGGACCACAGACGGTACCTACTGCGGCTACAGCAACCCCGAATACGATGCCCTCTATGAGCAGCTCAAGGGTGAGATGGACACTGAAAAGCGGGCAGACCTGATCCGGCAGATGCAGCAGATCGTCATCGACGACGCCCTGGTCATTGTGGACGGCTACTACAATTCCTCCATGATCTACTCCAAGAACGTGGGCTTCGCCCATATCCATACGGCGGACTACTACTGGCTGACCACAGAAATCGTACCTGCCTAAAGAAAAACGTTTCTCGCACAGCCGGGGCCAAAGCCTCGGCTGTGTATAAAGAGAGGAGAATCGGCAGATCCTGGTGGTGCTGGTGGGTATCAGCTTTGTGACTTTTTTGCTGACCTATCTGTCTCCAGGAGACCCTGTGCGCAATATGTATACTGCCGCAGGAATCATGCCAACGGAGGAACTGGTGGCGGAAACCAGGGAAGAACTGGGCCTCAACGATCCGCTGCCGACCCAGTATCTCCGCTGGCTGCGGAACTGTCTGCGGGGAGACTTCGGAAAATCCTATACGCTGAACAAGCCGGTGACGGAGCTGCTTCTGGGGCGGCTTTGGCCTACGGTGAAGCTGACCCTGCTTTCCATGGGCCTGATGCTGCTTCTGGCAGTGCCTCTTGGTATGCTGTCCGCAGTTTATAAGGATCGGTGGATCGATTATCTGGTACGGGGGCTGACCTTTGTAGGCTGTGCCATGCCGAATTTCTGGGTGGGCCTGCTGCTGATGCTGGCGTTCTGCGTTCATATAAATGTCTTTCCCGTCATCAGTTCTGCCGGGGATCTGCGCAGTATTTTTCTGCCTGCGCTGACACTGGCCCTTGCCATGTCCTCTAAATATACCAGGCAGGTCCGCACGGCGGTTCTGGAAGAGATGAACCAGGACTATGTGGTGGGGGCCAGGGAAAGGGGCGTTCGGGAATCCGTGATTTTGTGGAGAAACGTGTTCCCCAATGCGCTGCTGCCGCTTATCACCATGTTTGGACTGTCCGTTGGCAGTCTGCTTGGTGGTACCAGTGTGGTAGAAGTGATTTTTTCCTATCCCGGATTGGGAAATCTGGCGGTTTCGGCCATCACTTCCAGCGACTATAATCTGATTCAGGGGTACGTTCTCTGGCTGGCACTGATTTACATGGTCATCAATCTTCTGGTAGATGCCTCCTATGGGGCCGTAGACCCCAGAATGCGGGCAAAGGAGCAGATACGATGAAAAAGAAAAATTTCTTCCTTGCCCATAAGCAGTTTACATTTTTCCTGATTCTGGCTCTGCTGATCATCCTGGGGGCGATATTTGCCCCGGTGGTGACCGGCGGTGCAGATCCCCTGAACGGTTCTCTGACGGAGGCCCTGGAGGCACCCAGCCGGGCGCATATTTTTGGCACCGATAAAATGGGCCGGGATATTTTCACCCGGATCATTTACGGAGCAAGGGCTTCTCTCAGTGCGACCTTTGGTGTGGTCGCTCTGATTTTCCTGGTTGGCACTGCGGCAGGCGTGACGGCCGGATATTTTGGGGGCTGGGTCGATGGGGTGATCATGCGCATTGCGGATATGATGCTGGCCTTTCCCGGCCTGGTGCTGGCTCTGGCTGTTGCCGGAATTATGGGGGCGGGCAGCCGGAATGCGATCATCGCCATTGTCCTGGTCAACTGGACCAAGTACGCAAGACTTTCCAGAAGCCTGGTTTTGAAGATCCGGGACCGGGATTATGTGTCAGCGGCCATTGTGACAGGCTCCAAAACAAAGCATATGCTTTTTTCTTATATGCTTCCCAACGCCCTGCCCACGCTGATCATTACGGCCACTACAGATATTGGCGGCATGATGCTGGAACTGGCGGCACTGTCGTTTCTGGGCTTCGGTACCAGGCCCCCCGCGCCGGAATGGGGCTATATGCTCAACGAAGGCCGTGCCTGTATGCAGTCCGCACCCTGGATGATGCTATATCCGGGTCTTGCAATTTTCTTTGTCGTTGTTGTATTTAACATGTTGGGAGATTCCATTCGGGATATTCTTGACCCCAAGGAGGCGTAGAAAAATGCTGGAACTGGACCATGTTACCATCGCCTATGGGGAAACTCAGGCTGTGGAGGATTTTTCTTTGCATATGGAGCCTGGTGAGATCGTCAGTCTGGTGGGCGAGAGCGGCAGCGGGAAAACCAGCGTGATCCGTGGGATCCTGGGGCTGTTGCCGGGAGGCGGTGCTGTTACCCAGGGGAATATTGTATTTGACGGAAAGGATCTTCTGGATATTACCCCGGAGCAGTGGCGCACCGTCCGAGGGCGGGAGATTTCCATGATTTTTCAGGACAGCGGGGCCATGATGAATCCTACCCGCAAAATCGGTACCGTTTTTGCGGAGTATCTGCGAACCCATGAGAAACTGACAAAAAAAGAAGCCTGGAAAAAAGGAACCCAAATGCTTGCCAGAATGCGACTGCCAAGCCCTGAAAATATCATGTGCTCCTATCCCTTTCAGCTCTCCGGCGGTATGCAGCAGCGGGTGGGCATTGCCATGGCCATGAGCTATGAGCCGAAGCTGCTGCTGGCGGATGAACCCACCTCTGCGCTGGATGTGACGACCCAGGCCCAGATCGTCGGGGAGATGGCCAGACTGCGCAGGGATTATGGAACGGCAATCCTGCTGGTCACCCATAATCTGGGCGTTGCCGCCTATTTGTCAGACCGTATTCTGGTGATGCGC
>OHTI01000800.1_pt1 | contig 10195 bp, 7 predicted proteins | sample 1578941 | NCBI WGS metagenome assembly OHTI01 (sample SAMEA3879609, study PRJEB24766) | human gut metagenome | biome: human-associated habitat; feature: feces | place: USA | collected 1985/1987
TACTTCTATTTTCTTCATCTCCTGATTCATTGCATGAAATTATCGACTACAAAGTTAATCTTGACATCTCATTTCTTCCTCGCAAGCTCAAAGACCTTAGGGGAAAGGTGGCAGTAGCCGCCGGGAGTCTTGTCGAGATAGTCCTGGTGGTACTCTTCGGCCTTGTAGAAGCAACTGAGCGGCTCGATCTCGACCACCGACGGCCTTCCGGCCTGCCGCTCAAAGGAGCCGATCACCTCCTTGATCTCGCCGAGATCGTTCTCATTCTCGAAATAGACACCTGTGCGGTACCTTGTGCCTTCATCCCCGCCCTGCCGGTTGACGCTGAACGGATCGATGATGTTCATGAATAGTCCGACCAGGCGCTTCAAGGAGACTTTTTCCGGATCATATCTCACGTGGACACATTCGGCATGGCCTGTCTGGTCAGTGTACACCCGCTTGTAGGTCGGATCCGCTTCCCAGCCGTTGGCGAATCCCACCTCGGTGGACACCACACCGTCAACGAGTTTGAAAAATTTCTGCGCTCCCCAGAAGCAGCCGGCGGCGAACCAGATGTCCCTTTCGCCGCCATAGAGCATCGAGGCGATCTGTTCAAGATATTGTTTGTCCACCTCGTCGAAAGTGTCCGGTTCCCGGCTGTCAATGTCAAGCACCGCCACGATCCGGCCACGCTTCCGGCAAGGAACGACAATCTCGCTCCGGCTTTCGCTTGAACAGGCGATGTGACCCGGAAACCGTTCGACATCAGGTACAATGACCGTGCGTCCCTCGCTCCAGGAAGTGCCGCACACTCCCCTGCCAAGTCTGATCCTCGTGCAGGCGACCGGCCCCTGGAACGGTCCGAGCACCAGTTCCTCCGCCGATGCGACACGGTAGAATCCCGTCCACCAAAAGCCTAACCCACTGTGAAGCAGCGCGGCGATGTTCGACATTCTGGCGATCTCGTCCGTCTCGCCTGAAAGGACAGACTGTATCCGCGGAATCAGCGCGGCATATTCATCAACCTTTGACATATTCCTTATTTTTGCAGGCAAAGATAGTAATCCTTACACTAACAGGTAAGGAATTGATGAAAATAATGTATTTTTGAGGAAAATATTGACAACATGAAGATACTCTGGAATATTCTTACAACGATGGCTGCGGTGGCGGCCATCACTTGCTGCGGGCAGAACGGCTGGAGCGCAGCCGAGAAGGAACTAATCAGTTGCGACGGAGCTACAATGAGGGTGCTGACGGTCTATGATGCCGCCGATTCCCTGGTGCTGAGGAAAGAATGCGGGACAATCAGCGAGAAAGAATTAAAAAGCCATGAATATCAATCCCTTGCTGACAAGATGGTGGCAACCGTGACCTCGCCGGAGGAGGACGGTGTCGGCATCGCCGGACCACAGGTGGGAATATCCCGCCGCATCGTCGCGGTACAGCGTTTCGACAAGGCCGGAGAGCCGTTCGAGGTCTATCCTAACATCAGGATCACCGCCCGCCGGGGCGAAAGGGAGCCCGGTCCCGAAGGATGTCTCAGCATTCCGGGAAGGCGCGGCGAAGTGGCCCGTTACCGTGACATCGACATCACCTACACGTCCCTCAGATCCTTACGCGACACAACCGAAAGCATCCGCGGATTCACCGCCGTCATCTTCCAGCACGAGTGCGACCACCTCGACGGCATCCTCTACACCGACTACCTTGACGGCGGGATTCAGCAATATTCTTAGAATATTCATAGACCAATTTTTTCGTCAAATTGTCAGTCAGGATGAATTTGCCTGATTTTTGAGGATATCGCTTCTTCGGAATATTCTTAAAAAGAAAGCGATTATGAAATTTGTCGAATATCCTGAAGAAAAGAAGACGGAGCCTGGAAAGGATCCTGAAGGAAACGTTCAAGGCGGAAGGATGCCGAACGGGAATATGTTCTGGACGATCATACTGATGTTCGCCTTTCTTGTGCTGATCAACACCTTCCTGTTTCCGGGCGGAAAAGGCAACAGCGTCGTGGAGACCGACTATGGCTCATTCATCTCGGACGTGGACAGCGGACGCGTCTACGATGTCGTGATCGACGGAGACAAGGTTATGTACTCCAAGAACGCTCCCCTGTCCTATCAGGAAAGACTGAAAGGTCAGAGAGACACCACCTACATCACCGGAGCGATCTCCGACCCTGATTTCGTGAGCAGGCTCTCCTCCGCGAAAAGTCCCGGCAAAGGCGGCAAGATCCGCTTCGTGAAAAAACTTGACAAGGAAAGGTCTCCCCTCCTGGATTTCATCCTCTGGTGGATTCTTCCCGGCATGTTGATGTACTGGGTGTTCAGTTCCGCCATCAAGAGGATCGGCGGCATGGCTAAAGGCGGCTCCGGGATGGGCAACTTCATGCAGTTCGGACAAAGTGGCGCGAAAGTCTATGCCGAGAATGACATTAAGACACGATTCTCGGATGTCGCAGGACAAGACGAGGCCAAGGACGGTCTGATGGAGGTTGTGGATTTCCTGCACAATCCGGACAAATACAATGAAGTCGGGGCGCATCTGCCAAAAGGCGTGCTGCTGGTCGGGCCTCCTGGCACAGGCAAGACGCTGATAGCCAGAGCTGTGGCTGGCGAGGCCGGGGTACCTTTCTTCTCGATGTCAGGTTCTGAGTTTGTGCAGATGTTCGTCGGGATGGGTGCCGCGAAGGTCAGGGATCTGTTCAGCCAGGCACAGGCCAAGGCTCCGTGCATCGTGTTCATTGACGAGATCGACGCTATCGGCAAGAGCCGTGAGAACAACATCAGCGGCAATGACGAGCGCGAGCAGACTCTCAACCAATTACTTACCGAGATGGACGGCTTCGACGGCAACAAAGGGGTGATCATCCTCGCCGCCACCAACAGGCCAGACAGCCTTGACAAGGCGCTTTTGCGCCCTGGCCGTTTCGACCGCCGCGTACAGATGGAACTGCCTGACCTGCAAGGAAGAAAGGCCATCCTCCAGGTGCACCTGAAAGACATCCGGCACGAGGACATCGACCTTGACCTGATCGGTCGCGCGACCGCAGGATCATCCGGAGCCGAACTCGCCAACATAGTCAACGAGGCCGCCTTGCGCGCCGTGCGTCTTGGCAAGAAGGCCGCGACAACCGAGGATCTTGAGGAAAGCGTCGAGGTGGTGATGGCCGGCGAGCAGAGAAAGAACGCTGTGATCTCGGCTGAGGAAAAGAGGATCATTGCCTATCACGAGATAGGTCATGCGATGGTCGCCGCCGCACAGAACAATTCCGCTCCGGTCCAGAAGATCACGATCATTCCGCGTACATCAGGTGCCTTGGGATATACAATGCAGGTTGAATCAGAAGAACGGAATCTGATGACACAGGAAGAGCTGATCAACAAGATCGCGACACTGACCGGAGGAAGATGTGCAGAAAAACTGATTTTTAATTCTATCACAACAGGCGCATCGAATGATATCGAGCAGGCAACAAAGCTTGCAAGAGCAATGATCACGCGTTATGGAATGAGTGACCGGTTTGGTATGGTTGCTCTTGAGACGCAGAACAATCCATATCTGGGAGGAGACAGCAGTTTAAGTTGTTCACCGCAGACAGCAGCAGATATTGATCAGATGGTTGTAGATACCGTAAAACACGGATATGATACAGCGATGGATCTTTTGGAGAAAAACCAGAAGAAACTTCATGAGCTTGCAAAATACCTGTATGAGAAAGAAACAATTACAGGAGAAGAATTTATGCAGATTTTGACGAGAACGGAGACGTTGGAAGAAGCAGAAGGGAAGTAACAGATGGCAGGAAGCAGAAACAAGAAAACAGAGATTGAAGAAGAAATAGAGAAGCGGATACCGACAACCCGTTACAATCCGGATTATAAAGTCGGATTGACAGCACAGCAGGTGCAGGAGCACAGACTTCATGGCTGGGTAAACAGGGCAGTCGATCCTCCGTCGAAGACAACGAAAGAGATTGTACATGAGAATGTATTTACTTACTTTAACTTAATCTTTCTTGTTCTGGCTATTTTGTTATGTCTGGTTGGATCCTTCCGGGATCTGACCTTTCTTCCGGTTATTATTGCAAATACGTTGATCGGTATTATACAGGAAGTGCGTGCCAAAAAAGTGCTGGATAATCTGACCATGCTAAATGCACCGAAAGCGACTGTAGTGCGAGATGGTAAAAGATCGTTGATTGATGCAGAAGAGTTGGTAGTTGATGATATTGTCATATTTAAAGCCGGCGCGCAGGTATGTGCGGATGCACAGGTTTGTGCAGGTGAGGTACAGGTAAATGAATCTCTGCTGACAGGCGAGTCTGATGAGATTACAAAACATGCCGGAGATCAGCTGATGTCAGGAAGTTTTATTATTTCCGGTCAATGTCATGCAAGACTTGATAAAGTCGGTGAAGATTCTTATATTTCAAAGCTTACACTGGAAGCAAAAGAAATGCAGAATGGTGAGCGGTCAGAGATGATCCGCTCGCTGGATAAATTGGTTAAATGTGTCGGTGTGGCAATCATTCCGATTGGAATCATACTCGTTGCACAGTCTCTGGTATTCCAGAATGCATCATTCCATTCAAGTATTACGTCAATGGTAGCGGCTGTGATCGGAATGATTCCGGAGGGACTTTACCTTCTTGCAAGCGTTGCACTTGCTGTCAGTTCAATCCGACTTGCACAGCAGAAAGTATTGCTTCATGATATGAAATGTATAGAGACACTTGCGCGTGTTGATGTACTTTGTGTAGATAAGACTGGTACGATCACAGAAAATACGATGAAGGTACAGGAACTTATTCCAACGGAGCAGTACGATACGGAAAAGATGGGATCTCTTCGTCTTATGGTCGGAGATTTTGTTTCAGCTATGACAAACGATAATATCACAATGGCTGCAATGAAAGAATATTTCACACATTCTTCAGGCGCAAAAGCAATTTCCAAGACAGGATTTTCATCTGCGACAAAGTACAGCAGTGCTACATTTGAAGATAAGACATATGTTCTTGGAGCGCCGGAATTTGTACTTCTGGATGATTACGAGCAACATAAGGAAAAAATCACAGAGCTTGCATCTACAGGTGTCCGTGTTCTTGTATTTGGTACTTATGCAGCGGAGATTGATGGAAAAGCACTGACAGAACCAGTAACACCGTTGGGCTATATCTTACTTGCGAATCCAATCCGTGAGGCGGCAAAAGAAACATTCCAGTACTTTGCAGAGCAGGGAGTTGAAGTGAAAGTTATTTCCGGAGATAATCCGGTTACAGTTTCCAAAGTTGCAAAAACAGCAGGTATTAAAAATGCTGAGAATTATGTGGATGCATCAAGTCTTGAGACGGAAGAAGATATTAAGAAAGCGATTCTTGAGAAGACAGTGTTTGGACGTGTGACTCCAAATCAGAAGAGACAGTTTGTTCAGGCACTAAAAGAAGCCGGAAAAACAGTTGCAATGACAGGGGATGGAGTGAATGATGTGCTTGCACTGAAAGATGCAGATTGTAGTATTGCAATGGCATCCGGAAGTGATGCGGCAGCACAGGCTTCTCAGATTGTACTTCTGGAATCAGACTTTTCCTGTATGCCACAGGTTGTTTTAGAAGGAAGAAGAGTAGTAAATAATATCCAGCGATCGGCAAGCCTGTTCCTGGTCAAGAATATCTTTTCCTTCTTACTGAGTCTGTTCTCAGTAGTATTTATGTTTACGTATCCACTGGAACCATCACAGGTATCATTGATCAGTATGTTTACGATCGGCATTCCGGCATTCTTCCTTGCACTTGAGCCGAACAAGAATATCATTAAAGGACATTTCCTGACGAATGTATTCCTGAAAGCACTTCCGGCAGCACTTACAGATGCATTGGCGGTTGGGGCACTGGTTGTCTTTGGAAAGACATTTGGAGTAGGAGAGCAGGATATCTCAACAGCAGCAACAATGCTTCTGGCAATTGTAGGATTTATGATCCTCTATAAGATCAGTGCACCGATGAATAAGCTTCGTGCAGGGATTCTTGGCGGATGCATTGCAGGATTATTATTCTGTAGTATTTATTTGAATCAGCTGTTTGCGATTACCGGAATGACAACAAAGTGTATCATGCTTTTTGTTGTATTTGCGATTGCAACAGAGCCGGTACTCCGTTATCTTACGATTCTTCTTGGGAAAGGAAGATTCTATTACAGACGTTTGCGCGGAAAAACGCCGTTAGAGGAAGAAGCATAATGTGCAGTGAAAAATAAAAAAGCAAATGTAATTATTCAGAACGAAAATAAGATAAAAATCAAGCGGCAGTAGGGAATTATTAATCCTTACTGTCGCTTGATTTTGTCTTACTTTTCACATTACATTCTTATAGTTTGCAATTGATGAAGTTAATTATGTAGCTGGTCAATTATTCTGTATAAAGAATCAATCAAAGAAAGTCTCATGCAGTTTACGTACTGCGAGATCTGCATAAGCTTCATCAATCAGAGCTGTGATACGAATCTCAGATGTAGTAACCATCTCTGTGTTGACATCAATACTTGCGAGTGCACCGAACATCTTCGCAGCAACACCTGAATGAGAACGAATACCGGCACCGATGACAGAAACTTTGGCAACATTTTCATCAGAATCCAGTTTCTTAATGCCAAGATAGTCTTTGTTTTCATTTAACAGATCCAAAACACGGAGCATGTCTGATTTTGCAACAGTGAAGGATACAGATTTTGTACCGTCTTTACCAAGAGACTGGATCATGACGTCAATGTTCAGTTTATTCTTATCTAAAAGATTTAAAAGACGGAATGTGCTGTTAGGCTCGTTCCCGAGACCGGCAACACGGATTTTGGCTACATTTTTATCGGCTGCCACACCACTGATTAACATTTTTTCCATTTTTGTTTTCTCCCTTACAATTGTTCCTGAATTGTGGTTTAAGCTAGAGCATACCAGAAGTTCTACACCGTATTTTTTCGCAATTTCTACACATCTGCTGTGAAGGACTTTCGCACCAAGAGAGGCCATCTCAAGCATCTCATCATAAGTGATCTCAGTCATTTTATGAGCGTTTGGAACAACGCGTGGATCGGCGGTATATACTCCGTCTACATCTGTGTAAATTTCACAGACATCGGCATGGAGTTCAGCAGCAAGAGCAACCGCTGTTGTGTCAGAGCCGCCGCGGCCAAGAGTTGTGATATCTTCATACTTATTGATTCCCTGGAATCCGGTTACGATGACGATCTTGTTCGCATCAAGCTCTTTACGGATACGCTCAGAATCAATTCTCTTGAATCGTGCATTCTGATAATTTGAAGTTGTATGCATTGGAACCTGCCATGCATTCAGTGACACTGCACTGACGCCCATGGAAATCAGAGTCATTGCCATTAAGGATACAGAAACCTGTTCACCGGTTGTGAGAAGCATATCTAATTCCCTGCGGGAAGGCTGCTCTGTGATCTGTTTTGCTGTTGCAATCAGATTATCTGTAGTCTTTCCCATAGCAGACAGGACAACAACAACCTGGCTGCCTTCGCGCTGCTTTGCGATACAGCGGTTTGCTACGTTGCGGATGTGCTCCAAATCGGCCACGGAGCTTCCGCCAAATTTCATTACTGTTAGCATATTTTTATCTCCCTTATATTCTCTGATAAATCTGTGTTGCTGATAACATATAGTGTGAACAGTAACAGCAAAAGAGTCAGAGAATTTTTAGTTACTGTTCATAGTGGGTGTGAGCAGCAACTTTGTACGTAGATAAGTATAGCAAAAAAAAGAAATAAAATACAGAAGAACATTTGTTCTATATATACTTGCAGTTGCATAAAGCGTGTGCTATACTGCAAATTAACAGAAAGCAGGTGAATAAAGATGACTCCAAAAGAAGTAATACCAAAAGTGCAGCAGGACCTTTTTACAATGCAGGATCTAAAATATCGGGATTTTCACGCAAAACTGATGCCAACAGTAGAGAAAGAATCAGTGATAGGAGTGAGAGTTCCTGTACTTCGAACTTATGCAAAGAAATTCGGGAAGACAGAAGAGGCGAAGCAGTTTCTTAAGATCCTGCCACATCAATATTATGAAGAGAATAATCTGCATGGGCTTCTGATCGAGCAGATTAAAGATTATGAACTCTGTATAGAAGAACTGGAGCGCTTTCTGCCCCATATAGATAACTGGGCAACCTGTGATCTTCTGGCAGTCAGAACAGTGAAGAATCATCTGAATTCTTATATCAAAAAGATAGATCGATGGCTGGAATCAGAGTATATATATACGATCCGATTTGGAATCAATATGCTGATGCGCTATTATCTGGAAGAAGAATTTAAGTTAGAATATCCGGGGAAGGTTGCCGCAATCCGTTCAGAAGAGTATTATGTAAATATGGCCAGGGCATGGTATTTCGCAACAGCACTTGCCAAAAAGTATGATCAGGTTCTTCCATTTCTAGAAGAACAGAAGATGGATGTATGGACACATAATAAGACAATCCAGAAGGCAATCGAAAGCTATCGGATCACGCCGGAACAAAAAGAGTATCTGAGAACTTTGAAGATAAGACAATAATGTTTGTAGGAGGTAATGAACAATGAGTTATGTATCTTTTAATGATGTAATTGAATTAAATGGGATTCTAAAGGATAAAGATCTGAATTTCCGGATTCATCTCAGGGACACTTGTGGAAGACAATCCTTCTGGATCGAACCACTTGGTAATTGTGCCTGCGAAGGACGATATGATGAGATGTATCAGGTGGTAGAAGAGTACCTCGAAGGAAAAGGATTTTCCGTGCAGTATGATGAGCAGAAGATGAATTTTGTGGTATAAATTTGTATTTAGATGTTTGAATTCTGAGCGATGAAGCAAAAACTTTTGTTGGATAAGGGCGTGATATGGATACTTTATTGCATCGGACACCGGCCCGCTCCTCTTCATCCCTTTGAATGAATGTAACGAAAAAGCCCAAACAGGCATCGTGAGTGATTTCTGTTTGGGCTTTTTCTAACATTCAGAACAAAGTGTATTCAGAACCGCTCCTGCCTTAAAATGTGTCCTCAACAATAAAGTATCCACATCACTTACATTATCCAGGACAGAAGGGATTGCCGTGGAATGAATTCAACACTTAAATACAGAATTCCGGACGGAAGTAAAAAAGGAACGCTATCGACTGAACCTGAGTCTATCTTCTCGTTTACGTGCATCAAATACAAATTTATTTCGACTTTACTTCTCTCCACAACTCATTATACAGCGCCTCATTTTCATCTCCGAGGAAATTAAATGTCTCACAGTTTTTCAACTGATCAATATCAGGGAATGCAATCGTGCTGTTTCTCATGTAGTCATCCTCGATCAATGCCTGCCCGGCAGAGTTAGGGATGGAGTAAGTGATGTATTCAAAATTCATTTTTGCAATATCTGGTCTACAGAGGAAGTTAATCCAAAGATTAGAACCTTCCTTAGGAATCACGTAATCGAGATTTGGATTCTCCTGCTGGCAGTAGAGTGCTTCGCCGGAATAAATTACTCCGAGAGCTGCTTCATTTCCAATCATTTTATCACGTACCTGGTCGATAACATATGCCTGCACAAGAGGTTTCTGTTCAATCAGCAGATTTTTGGCAGCCTGAAGTTCATCTAAGTCTGTTGAATTTAATGAATAGCCCAGGTATTTTAAAGCGACACCAAAGGCATCTCTTACACTGTCCTGCATAAGGATGCTATCTTTATATTTTTCATCCCACAGAACACCCCAGCTGTCAATTGGTTCATCTACCATTTTCTTGTTATAAAGGATTCCGACAGTTCCCCAAAGATAAGGTACAGAATATTTATTATCAGGATCAAATCCTTTGGCAAGATCCATATATTTCTGATCGATATATTTCAAATTTGGGATGTTGTCATAATTAATCTCTTCCAAAAGATTATTCTCAATCATTCTCTGAATCATATAATCAGATGGACATACAACATCGTATGCAATCGCTCCCGACTGAATTTTTGGATACATGATCTCGTTTGTTTCAAATTCTTCATATACTACATCAATACCAGTTTCTTCTTCAAACATATCAATAACATCAGGGTCAATATAATCACCCCAGTTATAAACAATTACCTGGCCTTGTGAGGAGATAACATCGTTCTTTCCGTAAATAAAACCACCGATGATAATAAGCACAGCCA
>OHTI01000809.1_pt1 | contig 10061 bp, 5 predicted proteins | sample 1578941 | NCBI WGS metagenome assembly OHTI01 (sample SAMEA3879609, study PRJEB24766) | human gut metagenome | biome: human-associated habitat; feature: feces | place: USA | collected 1985/1987
CGTTTCGGAGAAATGGAAGTTTGGGCGCTGGAAGCTTACGGCGCTGCGTATACCCTGCAGGAAATCCTGACGGTTAAATCCGATGACGTTGTGGGACGTGTAAAGACTTACGAAGCCATTATCAAGGGTGAAAATATCCCTGAGCCCGGCATTCCGGAATCCTTCAAGGTTCTGCTGAAGGAGCTGCAGTCTCTTGCGCTGGATGTTAAGGTTCTGCGTGAGGACAATACGGAAGTGGAAATCATGGAAACGGTGGACTACGGTGATACGGATTACCGTTATGAAATCGAAGGTGACTCCAAAGGTTATGAGAAGCTTGAAAAAGATTCTCTTGGTGAACTCGGATATCAGTCCCAGGAATTCGACGACGAGAGCGGCGAACTGGTAACTGCTGAAGAAGAGGAAGCCGATGATGACCTGGAATTCGATATGGATGAGAGCCTTGAGGAAATCGAGGAAATCATGGAATAGTTTTGGAAGGAGTGCACAATGTCTGAAACAACTACAAAAAATGAAGTATATCAGCCCATGACGTTTGATGCGATCAAGATCGGCCTGGCATCACCCGAGAAGATCAGGGACTGGTCCAGAGGCGAGGTTCAGAAGCCTGAGACCATTAACTACAGAACCCTGAAACCGGAACGGGACGGCCTGTTCTGTGAACGTATTTTCGGGCCTACCAAGGACTGGGAATGTCACTGCGGTAAATACAAGAAAATCAGATACAAAGGCGTTGTCTGCGACCGATGCGGCGTTGAGATTACAAAAGCAAGCGTTCGTAGAGAGCGTATGGGACACATTGAGCTTGCTGCTCCGGTATCCCATATCTGGTACTTTAAGGGTATCCCGTCACGTATGGGATTAATCCTTGACTTATCCCCAAGAACTCTTGAAAAAGTTCTTTACTTTGCTTCTTATATCGTACTGGATGCGGGCAACACCGCATTGCAGTACAAACAGGTACTTTCCGAGAGCGAATACCAGGAAGCAAGAGAGCAGTACGGCAGTTCTTTCCGTGTTGGAATGGGTGCTGAGGCTATTCAGGAATTATTACAGGCAATCGATCTGGAGAAAGATTCCGCAGAATTAAAGGCAGAGCTTGAGGATGCAACCGGTCAGAAACGTGCAAGAATCATCAAGAGACTGGAAGTTGTAGAGGCTTTCCGTGAGTCCGGCAACAAACCGGAGTGGATGATCATGACAGTGATCCCGGTTATCCCGCCAGATTTACGTCCTATGGTTCAGCTGGATGGTGGACGTTTTGCAACATCCGATCTGAATGATTTATACAGACGTATCATCAACCGTAACAATCGTTTAAGAAGACTTTTAGAGTTAGGAGCACCGGATATCATCGTCCGCAACGAGAAACGTATGCTTCAGGAAGCTGTTGATGCCCTGATCGATAATGGTCGTCGTGGCCGTCCTGTTACAGGTCCTGGTAACCGTGCATTAAAATCTCTCTCTGATATGTTAAAAGGTAAATCTGGACGTTTCCGTCAGAACTTACTTGGAAAACGTGTTGACTACTCCGGACGTTCCGTTATCTGTGTAGAGCCGAAGTTAAAGATTTATCAGTGCGGTCTGCCAAAAGAGATGGCAATTGAGCTGTTCAAACCGTTCGTAATGAAAGAGCTTGTTGCAAACGGAACTGCACATAATATCAAGAGTGCGAAAAAGATGGTTGAGAGACTCCAGACAGAGGTTTGGGATGTTCTCGAAGACGTTATCAAAGAGCATCCGGTTATGTTAAACCGTGCTCCTACACTGCATCGTCTTGGTATTCAGGCATTCGAGCCGATCCTCGTAGAAGGTAAGGCAATTAAGTTACATCCATTGGTATGTACCGCGTTCAACGCTGACCAGATGGCTGTGCATCTTCCACTTTCTGTAGAAGCACAGGCAGAGTGCCGTTTTATGTTACTTTCACCGAATAACCTGTTAAAACCGTCTGATGGTGGTCTTGTTGCCGTTCCTTCACAGGATATGGTACTTGGTATCTACTATCTGACACAGGAGAGACCGGGAGCAAAAGGAGAAGGTAAATTCTTCAAGAGTGTAAACGAAGCAATTCTTGCATACGAGAATGGTGTAGTAACACTTCACTCAAGAATCACTGTCCGCATGACAAAGACCATGCCGGATGGAACAACACTTACCGGAAATGTAGAATCTACACTGGGACGCTTCATTTTTAATGAGATCATTCCACAGGATCTTGGATTTGTAGACAGAAGCATTCCGGGCAATGAATTAAAACTGGAAGTAGATTTCCTCGTTGCAAAGAAACAGAATAAACAGATTCTGGAAAAAGTAATCAATATCCATGGTGCAACAAAGACAGCAGAAGTTCTTGATGCCGTAAAAGCTATGGGTTACAAATATTCCACAAGAGCAGCTATGACCGTATCCATTTCCGATATGACCGTACCGCCTCAGAAACCGCAGATGATCAAAGATGCACAGGATACTGTTGACCGTATCATGAAACAGTATAAACGTGGTCTTATCACTGAGGAAGAGCGTTACAAAGAGGTTGTTGAAACCTGGAAAGAGACCGATGAGGAACTGACACATGCACTTCTTTCCGGACTTGATAAATACAACAACATCTTCATGATGGCTGACTCTGGAGCCCGTGGTTCCGATAAACAGATCAAACAGCTTGCCGGTATGCGTGGACTTATGGCAGATACAACCGGTCGTACGATCGAGCTGCCGATCAAGTCAAACTTCCGTGAAGGTCTTGACGTACTCGAATACTTCATGTCCGCACATGGTGCCCGTAAAGGTCTTTCCGATACCGCACTTCGTACGGCTGACTCCGGTTACCTGACCAGACGTCTTGTTGATGTTTCACAGCACATGATCGTTCGTGAGTCTGACTGCTGTGAGGGTACAGGCAGAGAGATTCCGGGAATGTGGGTAACTGCATTCATGGATGGAAAAGAAGAGATCGAGAGTCTTCAGGAGCGTATTACAGGACGTTTCTCCTGCAATACGATCTGTGACAAAGATGGAAATGTCATTGTAAAAGCAAACCATATGATCACACCGAAGCGTGCAGCTGCCGTTATGAGCCAGGGTGTTGATGAGAATGGCGAGCCGCTTAAGAAAGTTAAGATCCGTACCGTATTATCCTGCCGCTCCCATATGGGTGTCTGTGCAAAATGTTACGGTGCAAACATGGCTACCGGCCAGGCTGTACAGGTTGGTGAGGCAATCGGTATTATCGCAGCACAGTCTATCGGTGAGCCTGGTACACAGCTTACCATGCGTACGTTCCATACCGGTGGTGTTGCCGGAAACGATATTACACAGGAGGAGATTTTTGAGGCAAGAAAGCCTAAGGGTCTTGCTATCATCACAGAGTTTGGCGGCGTAGCAACGATTAAGGATACCAAGAAGAAACGTGAGATCATCGTTACCAATAATGAGACCGGAGAATCAAAGGCATATCTGATCCCTTATGGTTCCAGAATTAAGGTTATGGATGGCGCAGTACTTGAAGCCGGTGATGAGCTGACAGAAGGTTCTGTAAATCCACACGATATCTTAAAGATCAAAGGTGTCCGTGCAGTTCAGGATTACATGCTCCGCGAGGTACAGCGTGTATACCGTCTGCAGGGTGTAGAAATCAACGATAAGCATATCGAGGTTATTGTGCGTCAGATGTTACAGAAAGTACGCGTTGAGACAAACGGTGATTCAGAGATGCTTCCGGGTGTATTGGTAGATGCACTTGATTTCGAAGATACCAATGAGAAACTGGTAGAAGAAGGAAAAGAGCCGGCAGAGGGCAAACAGGTATTACTTGGTATTACCAAGGCTTCCCTTGCAACGAACTCCTTCTTATCAGCAGCATCCTTCCAGGAGACAACAAAAGTCCTGACAGAAGCTGCGATCAAAGGTAAGGTGGACCACCTGATCGGTCTGAAAGAGAACGTCATCATCGGTAAACATATTCCTGCAGGTACAGGTATGAAGAAGTACCGTGATGTAAAACTCAACACAGATATTAAGATGGAAGATGAACTGGATCTTGAAGATGATCTGAATCTGGATGAAGATTTTGACATGGACGAAAATGTTAATCTGACAGATGAGTTCGTAGAAGAGAACACAGAAGATACTGCAGAAGCATCCGTAGAAGAACCAGCAACAGAAGAATAAAACATTATCGTAGAAATCATTTTACTGATATACGGACGAAAACAGAAAATATTATTTTAGAAAGTCGATTGTTAGAAGAATGATACAGGAACGCCGACTCAGGGTTACGCATACTGTTCATACTAGGAAAAACAACAGACTGCTAAAAGCAAAGAAAGGATTGACAAACTCGCTGTCGCTCAGACAGCTGTCAATCCTTTCTTTAACGCAATCTATTGCTTTTCAAGTATGAGCCAAGCATGCTACACATTCGTCTTCGTCCCTGTACCATCCTTCTAACATGAAACTTCTCGAAGTTCATATTTTCTGTTTTCTGTTTATTGAAAAAGATAGACTTCTACGCTAAATTTTATTAAATACAAACACGTTTGAGATAGGGATATCATTCTATAGAACATCCGGTTCCTTTCCGTCTCAAGTAAAGTTCTTCTTTCGAGAGCGTAGAAATCAGATAGCGCCGAAAAACTTACTGATAGATAGATGTCGAGGGTTTGATTCAGGTGACTGTTCTGTGTGCTTGGAAAGACTTAAAAAACGAAAGATTACGTTAAAGCAGTGCGAGGCTACTGTCTGAAGCGGCAGCAAGTTTGCCGAGCACTGCTTTGCTCTTAGTAAGCTTTCGTTTTTCTTAGTCTTTCCTGTATACAGAACCCGGAGCCTGCATCAAACCCTCGACATCTGTCTATTCGAATAAACTCTATATGCGATATCTGATTTTGTTCGAACTCGAAAAAGAATCTCTACGATAAATCTTTATTTAAATAGTCTCTCCATTTTTGTATTTCTGAAGTACATTCTGAATACGCTCGTTCGGGCTGAGAATTTCACTCAGGGAACCATCGTGATTCAGAGTATCAATGATCAGAGCAATGTACTTACTCATGTCACAGTTGATATAATATGGTTTTGAAAGAAGGTTTGGTGTCTGATAAATCAGGTTTGTTGTCAGGATACCGTTGATGATACCTTCTTCATAAGCTTTGTCAAATTTTTCCATTCCGTTTGTGAACAGACCAAATGTAGCAGCAGCAAAGATACGGTTTGCTTTACGTCTCTTTAACTCTGTAGCAACTTCAATGATACTGTCTCCGGAAGAAATCATATCATCAATAATAATTACATCTTTGCCCTCTACAGAGCTTCCGAGGAATTCATGAGCAACGATAGGGTTACGTCCGTTTACAATCTGAGTATAATCACGACGTTTGTAGAACATACCCATATCTAAACCAAGAACGTTGGCAAGATATACAGCACGGTTTGTACCACCTTCATCCGGACTGATTGCCATCATATGCTCACTGTCAATCTGCAGGTCCTTTACATTGCGAAGAAGACCTTTAATGAACTGGTAAGTTGGTGAGATTGTCTCAAATCCACTCAGCGGAATTGCATTTGATACACGTGGGTCATGTGCATCAAAAGTAATAATGTTGTCTACACCCATGCGAACAAGCTCCTGAAGCGCAAGCGCGCAGTCAAGAGATTCACGGGAAGTTCTCTTATGCTGACGGCTTTCATAAAGGAATGGCATAATAACGTTAATACGACGTCCCTTACCACCTACAGCAGCAATGATTCTCTTTAAGTTCTGGAAATGGTCATCCGGTGACATATGGTTTGTGTTTCCTGTCAGAGAGTAAGTAACATTATAATTACATACATCAACCATCAGGTAAATATCTTTTCCTCGTACGGATTCTCCAAGGATACCTTTGGCTTCACCAGAACCAAAACGCGGTACACTGGCATTGATCAGATAATTATCTTTCTCATATCCCGAGAAAGCAACGTCATTCTTGTGCTCGTGAGCACTTTCACGACGCCATTTAACAAGGTAATCATTTACCTTATTTCCAAGCTCTTCGCAGCCAAGTAAAGGAATGATTCCAAGGCTTCCTACTGGTATGTTCTCCAAGATACGTTCTGAACGACTTAACATGAGTCATAATCCTCCTAATGTTCTAACTTCTTTTTAATACGTATATCATCACCGACTATTTTCAACAGACTATATCTGCTTGTAATTCTGGAGAAAGAACGCTCAGTATAAAGATCAGCGAGTGACTCCAAAGAAAGGTTTGTTGAAATAATCGTTGATTTCCTATGCAGTAGCCTTTCGTTGATGCAAGTAAAAAACTGTGATGCAATAAAGGCATTTGTGTACTCTGTACCAAGATCATCAATAATAAGCAGATCACAGTCAAAAATGTATTCACACATGTTATGTGCATCAATGTCATTTTTGTCAAATGCATTCTTGGCAAGAGTATTAAAAAGCTGTGGAGCAGAAAAATACAAAACAGAATATTCTCTGTTCATAATCTCTTTTGCGATACAGGTGGAGAGAAAGGTTTTCCCAACACCGACATCTCCATAGAAAAAGAGATTGTTGAACTCTGTCCCAAAGCTGTCGATAAAATGATGGCAGATGCGTAAAGTGTCTTCCATCATGGAACGAGAAGAACGTCCCGTTTTCTTATCGTAATGTGAAACCGGATAATAGTCAAGTCTGAAATTGCTAAAATCTGTTTCTACAGGGAATTTTTTAATATTTGACTGGTCATAAAGCAATCCAATGATTGCTTTTTTGAAACAATGGCATTTTTGATTACCAATATATCCGGTGTCTTTACAATCCGGACAGTCGTAAACCGGCTCCAGATAATCTTCTGGGAAGCCGGCTGATTTGAGCAGATGAATCTTACGATTACGTAATTCTGCAAGATCTTTCTTTAAAGCATCAACTGCACTGGTATCTCCATCAAGTAGTTTCTTTCCATACTGAATAGACAGTGAGGCAATGGAGTCATCAAGTGCTTTGAATTCAGGGAGCTTTTTATAGACTTCTTCATACCGAGCCACCTGAATGTCATGGCTATGTAATTGTTTTTGCTCATATTTACGCATGATTGCATGGTACTGTGAATTTTTTAATCCCATGAAAAGACTCCTTTTAATTTCTCTTTAAAATAATTGACCTTCTAAATCATTGCTTTTTCGTTAGTTGCTCTTCAGAAGCTGCTCTTCCAGAGAATCCATGTCGTAGGAACGTCTCTCAAAATTATTCAGATTTCTTGTGACATTCTTTGGTTTTGTGACAGGACTTCTATGTAAGGAACGTTCTTTCTGGAATTCATGATCCAAAGCATTGATATCAGTCAGATGATGAATATTGCATTCATACCATTTTGTGAGAATGGAGTCAGCATATTCAAAACTTGGCTGATGTGTGGCAGAGATTGTTCTGCGGCAGGCCTCCTGAATGATGTCAGCGGAAAAGCCATAAGTATCAGCCCATTTATTAATATATTCCAGTTCAGAAGAGGCAGGTCCTCTGTTCTTAATACCGAATGCATTCAAAACCGTGTAGCAGTTACGGCTGTATGCAGCAGCCTGTTCTTTAGCCTGTGATACGGTTTCAACTCCGTTCTCTACCCAGGAAATGGCAACCTTTTGGATGTAATGCATACTCTTATGTCCGTTCTCTACACAGGATTCAATCAGATATTCAATCAGATCAGCAGACATATGCAGTGTATCATAGAAATAAGTAATTGTGTCGACATCCGTATGCGTCAGTGTCTTGCCAAGGTACTGTTCCGTGATGAACAGGAGAGACTTGATCTCCTTCTGGGCACGGAATGTATCAAGAGGAACCGCATTGGAAACCGGAGTCTGGATATTGCTTTCTACCGGTGCAGAAACAGCTTCTGATCGGAACTCTGTTACCGGAGCTACAGGAGTCTGAGCAGGGATTGAATCCTGAGGATAGCTTGATGTACAGCCGGAAAAATCAGTTGTATCTCCACAAGTATTCTCTTCCTCATCGCGAAGAAATTCAACGGCAGTGATTCCACCGTCCGGTCCGTGTCCAAGTCTGAGAAGACCGACAGATTCCCAGTAACGGAAAGCGCGAAGAACATCATTCTCTGTATTATTCAGATAATCTGCGATCATGGAGATGCTCAGAGAAGATGCAGCATCCTCAACATGACGGAGAAGAAAAAGGTATACTTTTACAAACTCTCCGTTCGCATTCGCCATATAATGATCTACAAAGCTGTTCGGCAGCATTGTCATATTCATCTGAAAATTATTCTTTAAAACCAAAGTCTTCATAACTTATCCTGCTTTCTCTATGTATTAACCAATTGCCACTTGCTCTGTCTGATGAGGGGCAACCTGAAATCTATATCTTCTTCTCTTTAGTGTGAATATTATAACATCATATGAGAATCTTAAAAAGAATTTTCGAGTGGGTAACTAGGACTTTTTTGTAGATAACTATGTGGAGAAAATGTGGATAAAGTGTGGAAAAGTTCACATGCATGTGGATATCTATGTGAACTTTTCCACAGAATAGTTTAGCAAAATTATTGGGAAAGCCTTATTTTAAAAGGTCTTCGCCGATCTTAACAACATCTCCGGCTCCCATTGTAATCAGGAGGTCTCCGGATTTGCAGTTTTCCTTAAGGAAATCTTCTATTTGTTCAAAACTTGGAAGGTAATGTGCATCTGTTCCAAGTTTGCGCGCTTCCTCTGCAAGACCGGCAGAAGAAACTCCGAGAGTATCTGTCTCACGGGCTGCATAGATATCTGCAAGAACCAGATGATCCGTGTGAGAAAGAGCCTCTGCAAATTCATGGAAGAAAGCTTTTGTTCTCGTATAAGTATGTGGCTGGAAGACACACCATACCTGATTGTGTGGGTAGTGCTGTGCAGCCTTCAGAGTAGCGGCAATCTCTGTCGGATGATGTGCATAATCATCGACAACAGTTACACCGTTAAATGTTCCCTTGTATTCGAAACGACGGTCTGTTCCGCTGAAAGAAAGAATTCCTTTTTTAATTGTTTCCATTGGAATCTGAAGCAGTTCAGCAGTAGCAATAGATGCAAGTGCATTTGACACATTATGATCACCTGTTACAGAAAGCTGGATATGGTCAACCGCTTTTCTGTTCTTTATAAGATCAAATGCAACAAGCCCTTTTTCATCATAAGTGATGTTAGCAGCACTGTAGTCAAGCATATCAGAAGAACCATAAGTGATCACATTACAGTCAAGACCTTCATAAATCTCCTGATAATTGTCGATATCACCATTGATGATCAAAGTTCCATCAGAAGGAAGAAGTGCCGCAAACTGATGGAAAGAATGTCTGATGTCTTCAAGATCTTTGAAGAAGTCCAGATGATCTTCCTCAATATTGAGAATGACACTGATCTTCGGATAAAAATGAAGAAAACTGTTTGTATACTCACAGGCTTCTGTGATAAAAGTCTCGGATTTTCCAACGCGGATGTTACCACCGATCGCCTTGAGAATACCACCGACAGAAATTGTAGGATCCAGATCGGCTGCAAGTAAAATATGAGAGATCATGGATGTAGTAGTAGTTTTTCCATGAGTACCGGATACAGCGATCGGTGTCTTGTAATTTTTCATCAGCTGTCCAAGCAGCTCTGCGCGTGTAAGCATTGGAATTTTGCGGGCAACAGCTTCCATAAGCTCCGGATTAGCTTTATTGATCGCAGCAGTGTATACAACACAGTCAATTCCGTCAGAAATGTTCTCGGCACACTGTCCGTAATGGATGATGGCACCTTCAGACTCCAGCTTCTTTGTGAGTGGAGACTCCTTTGAATCTGAACCGGATACAGTAAATCCTTCTTCCAGAAGAATCTCAGCAAGACCGCTCATACTGATTCCGCCAATTCCAATAAAATGAATATGTATCGGCTTTTCAAAATTGATTTTATACATTGAGATACGCCCTTTCTTTAATAGATTTTATAAAATAACTTGTGATTTTAGTCATAAATCTTCTATATCGTTTATATTATACTATATATCGAAAAAAAAGAAAGAAGATCTTTTTGGTAGA
>OHTI01000811.1_pt1 | contig 10029 bp, 9 predicted proteins | sample 1578941 | NCBI WGS metagenome assembly OHTI01 (sample SAMEA3879609, study PRJEB24766) | human gut metagenome | biome: human-associated habitat; feature: feces | place: USA | collected 1985/1987
TTAGTTTACCGATTACATAAATCAGTACAAAGCCGAGCAGGAAAGCACCTACTACACATTTAAACACAATGCCGAGCACACCGTCAAACATTGCAATTCCCGAAAAACTGTTCATAGCGTACCATACAGTCATAAAGCTGAAAAAACCCCCGATGATGTAGCACAAAGAACCGAGCTTTTTTGCCGATACGAACATATACAGAGCGATTATTGCCCATAATATAAAGTAAAAGGATTTTATGGTTTCCATTTGTTGATCTCCTATAAATCTAATGTATTAATGATTTAAAGTTTAAGGTCGGGAATATACTGCTTTATAATTGAAATTAATCCGACCTTTGGAGTATCTTCGTCGGGTAACTGCGGAAAGTCATATGCCGCATAGTCATTGCCCTCGATAATCGCAGGTCCGTTCTCCGAAATGCATACATCCCAACCGCAATACTTAAATTCGGGTTCTTCCAGTGCCGCCTTTTTAACAAGCTCCTTGACCTCTTCGCAGTAAGGAATTTTAAAACCTTTAAATTTTATTCCCGAATACGGGTGTTCGTATGCAATTTCCATATCGGAAGTATGTCCCGGCCCTGTTACCATACCTGTATCGAGGTCAAAGTGACAGGCAAAACCGCCGTTTTCAAGATTATCTACAAATTTACCGTTATTTCCTGTTTTAAACACCGCATACAAAATATTCGGCTTGCCGTCTACCACAAGTGTGGCAATTCTTAAGCAGTTAATTGAGTGAGGATAAATTTTTGAAACATCGGGGTGTTGTTTTATTGCCTCTTCAAGTACACCGAATTCGTTTTCTTTGTCAAAAACATAATTATAAAATTCTTCGTCACTCTTAAAGTCTGCTTTAACAAGTCTTTCAATGCCTTTGCCGCATTCGCCGAAAGCAGGCTTTGCAATGAAAACATCCCAAGGCTTAATAAATTCGCTGAATTGCTCCAAAGTAATCTTTTCCTCAATTACAAGTACCCGTCTGCCAAGATATTTTGCAAATCTGGTATCAAATAATCTTTTATCGTTAAATATTTCGGCACTTGTAAGATCGTTCTGCATTAACATAAAACGCTTGTTTTTAAAGCGTGTCATATACGTTTTGCGTTGGTCTGCAGTCATATTGTAGTATTCAAACAGAACATAGTCATTATATCCCGCTCTGTATTTTAAAAAGCAACCTACCATATCAAAGAAAATGCCGGCTTTGTTTTTGCCGGATTTTGTGTGAACGGTATTTATTGCGCCGGAAAGTTTGCTGAATGTTGCGCCGGAGCAAACTCTGAAAAAGTAACCGATTCTCATAATAACCTCTTTTGTATCTTAGTTGTATCAAAATTACGGCTAATTTAAGCCATTTTGTGTAGTTAAGGGTGTATTTGTCAATATAACTTCCATTATAGTATATTTTGCGCTGAAATGTCAATAATGGTGACGGATTTGTGAAAAGTTTTTGAAAAGTAAAATTTTTCTGATAAAACTCTTGACTTTTGCTGACTTTAAGATTATAGTATAAGCATAAGAGTTAGCACTCACACACAGAGAGTGCTAAAACAACAAAAACGCAGGCAGAGAGGTGATACCTATGGAGCTTGCGGAAAGAAAGCAAAAAATTCTTTCGGCTGTTGTTGAAAACTTTATAAAGACAGGTGAGCCTGTAGGTTCAAAAACTCTGATAGACGAAACGGATTTAAAAGTTTCATCGGCTACGGTAAGAAATGATATGGCAGACCTCACACAAAAGGGTTATCTTGTTCAGCCGCATACATCGGCAGGCAGAATACCTACTCAGCAGGGCTACAGATACTATGTTGACAATCTTATGAAGATTGTGGCGGTGTCACAGCGGGGCAGAGAACTTGTGGAGGATAAACTTTACAGAAATGCCGAATCACCCGAAAATATTTTAAAATCGGCGGCAGATCTTCTTTCGGAGCTGACAGGACTTACCGCAGTTGCCACAGCACCGAATTCCGCAGAAAGCCGGATTCACAAAATCAGCTTTGTGCAGACGGGTTCGCACACGGCAATGACTGTTGTAATTGCCTCAAACGGCATTATAAAAAATCAGCTTTTCAGATGCGAATTTATAATCACTCCCGAAATCCTTGAAGTGTTTGACAAAGCACTTAACGAATTGTTTGACGGAGTAAGGCTTTCTTCGATAAATCGTCCGTTTATACAGACGGCAGCGGCAAGATTTGGCGAGTTATCGCTCTTTATGCCAAGTGTGCTTACAGCGATAAAAGATGCGGCAGACAAGGCAAACGAAGTCGGAATCTTTTTGAGCGGTCAGACAAAGCCGTTGTTTATGCAGAATGTAAATTTTCTTGCGGCAAGAAATGTAATTGAACTTCTTTCAAGAAAAGGAGATCTTGCAGGTGTTCTTACAAGCCTGCCGATAGGTACTTCGGTAAGTATAGGTACAGAAAACAGCCGTATAGAACTTGCGTACAGCTCGGTAATTTCTTCAAGCTACAGCGTAAAAGATACACCGTCCGGTACGCTTGCCGTAATAGCTCCGATACGAACGGATTACGGCAGAGTGATTTCGATTATAGAATGTATAAGCGAATGTGTAAGTAAAATAATAAGCGAGCTTATAGAGCATTAATATAGAAAGGAAAGGTAATATGTCAAAGAAAAAAGAAGTGACAAAAGACGAAGCTGTTGTAAACGAGAATACATCCGAACAGACAGCTGAAGCGGTTACGGAAGAGATTGATGAAACCGCCAAAAAAATAGCTGAACTTGAGGAGGAGCTCAACTCACAGAAAGACAAATATCTTCGCCTTTGTGCCGAGTATGACAACTACCGCAAGCGTACAGCAAACGAAAAGCTTTCTATTTATGATGACGCAACAGCAAAGGCGGTTACAGAGCTTTTGCCTGTAGCAGACAGTATTCAGATGGCTATTACAAATTTAAAAGATTGTGACCCCGAAATTTTAAAGGGCATTGAGCTTATTTCAAATCAGCTTGCAAAGTCGCTTGAAAAGCTCAAGGTTGAGCCTTTCGGTGCGCAGGGTGAGGAGTTTAATCCGGAAATTCACAACGCAATCTCAAAGATTGACGATGAGAATTTTGAAAAGAACTGTATTTCACAGGTGTTCCAGACAGGTTACAAAATCGGCGATAAAATTATTCGTCATGCAATGGTTCAGGTTGCAAATTGCGACTAAGACCTTTATATAAATAAATCAGTATAAAAGTAAAACAAATATATTCAGGAGGAATTCATTATGGCAAAGACAATAGGTATAGATTTAGGTACAACAAACTCATGTGTAGCAGTTATCGAAGGCGGCGAGCCTGTAGTTATTCCTAACGCCGAGGGCGCAAGAACAACTCCTTCCGTTGTTGCTTTCTCAAAAGACGGCGAGCGTATGGTAGGTCAGGTTGCAAAGCGCCAGGCTATCACAAACCCTGACAAGACAGTTTCTTCTATTAAGAGAGAAATGGGTACATCATATAAAGTATCAATTGACGGCAAGCAGTACACACCGCAGGAAATTTCAGCTATGATTCTTTCAAAGTTAAAGGCAGACGCTGAAGCATACCTCGGCGAAAAGGTAACACAGGCAGTTATTACAGTTCCTGCTTACTTTACAGACGCACAGCGTCAGGCTACTAAGGATGCAGGTAAGATTGCAGGTCTTGATGTAAAGAGAATTATCAACGAGCCTACAGCAGCTGCTCTTTCATACGGTATAGATAAAGAAAAAGACCAGAAGGTTATGGTATATGACCTCGGCGGCGGTACATTCGATGTATCTATCATTGAGATGGGCGACGGTGTTCAGGAAGTTCTTGCTACAGCAGGTAACAACCGCCTCGGTGGTGATGACTTCGATAAGAGAATTATCGACTGGATGGTAACATCATTCAAAAACGAGACAGGTATTGACCTTTCATCAGATAAGGTTGCTATGCAGCGTTTCAAAGAGGCTGCAGAGAAAGCTAAGATAGAGCTTTCGGGCGTTACAACATCTTCAATCAACCTCCCGTTCATTACAGCAGACCAGACAGGTCCTAAGCACCTTGACTTAACACTTACAAGAGCTAAGTTTGACGAACTTACAGCAGACCTTGTAGAGGCTACAATGGGTCCGGTTCGTTCGGCTCTCTCTGATTCAGGTTTACAGATCAGTCAGATTGACAAGGTTCTTATGGTCGGCGGTTCTTCAAGAATTCCTGCTGTACAGGAAGCTGTTAAAAAGCTTATCGGCAAAGAGCCGTTCAAGGGCATTAACCCTGATGAGTGCGTAGCTGTAGGTGCTGCTATTCAGGGCGGCGTTCTCGGCGGCGAGGTAGAGGGACTTCTTCTCCTCGATGTTACACCTCTTTCACTCGGTGTTGAAACAATGGGCGGCGTAATGACAAAGATTATTGAGAGAAATACAACAATTCCTACAAAGAAGAGCCAGATTTTCTCAACTGCCGCTGATAACCAGACACAGGTTGAAATCAATGTTTTACAGGGTGAGCGTGAATTTGCAAGAGATAACAAGCAGCTCGGTTTGTTTGCTCTCACAGGCATTGCTCCAGCTATGCGTGGTATCCCGCAGATTGAAGTAACATTTGATATTGATGCAAACGGTATTGTTAATGTATCTGCAAAAGACCTCGGTACAGGCAAGGAGCAGAAGATTCAGATTCAGAACTCAACCTCAATGAGCAAGGAAGATATCGACAAGGCTGTTAAGGAAGCAGAGCAGTACGCCGCAGAAGATAAGAAGCACCGTGAAGAGGTTGACGCTAAGAACGAAGCAGAGAACCTTGTATATCAGGCTGAAAAGCTCGTAAACGAGAGCGGCGACAAGATTTCAGAGGACGAAAAGAATACAATCAATACAAAGTGTGCTGCAGTTAAGGACGCTATCGCTAAGAACGACAAGTCTATGATTGACACTGCTAAGGAGGATTTACAGAAAGCTGTTTACGAAGTTTCCGCAAAACTTTATCAGCAGGCAAATCCGCAGGGTGCACAGGGTGCGGCTCCGCAGGGTGACCCACAGCAGGGCACACAGGGCGGCTCAAACGGTGACCCTAACGTATATGATGCCGATTTTAAGGATGTTGACGGCAACTGATTAAAAACGGCAGCCTATAAATAGATTTACACAATGATTGACTTCATTTGTTTTTCCTGTTAAAATTTGTTAAAGGGGCTGTTTTTTGCAACGGCTCCTTTAGCACTGTATGGATTTTTGACAGCGTATACAGCGTATATAGATAACCTTTATACAGCTGATAACAAGTTATTAAAAGGTGAGAATGATGGCAGATAAAAGAGATTATTACGAGGTGCTTGGCGTTTCTAAGGGAGCAAGCGAAGATGAAATTAAAAAGGCTTACCGACAGAGCGCTAAAAAGTACCACCCTGACCTCCATCCGGGAGATAAGGAATGTGAAGAAAAATTCAAAGAAGTCAACGAGGCTTACGAGGTACTTTCAGATAAAGATAAAAAAGCCCGCTATGACCAGTACGGTCACGCAGGCGTAGACCCTAACTTCGGTGCGGGCGGCGCAGGCGGTTACGGTGCATACGGTCAGGGCATTGATATAGATGATATTTTTTCAAGCTTTTTCGGCGGATTCGGAGGCAGACGCTCCAATAATCCTAATGCTCCGAGCCGAGGCAGCGATGTTGAGGCAAGCATTTATATTTCATTTGAAGAGGCTGCAAAGGGCTGTAAAAAGACCGTAAGCTACGATTGCGTTTCTTCTTGTGACGAATGTCACGGTACGGGCGCAAAACCCGGTACTCAGCCTAAGACCTGCTCTGTGTGCGGAGGCTCAGGCAGAGTTACAATCAGCCAGCGTTCACCTTTCGGAGTTGTTCAGACACAGCGTGCCTGTGACGCTTGTCACGGTAAAGGCAAGATTATTGACAGCCCTTGCCCTAAGTGCGGCGGTTCGGGCAGAAAGCGCAGGACTAAAACTGTTGATATTACAGTTCCGGCAGGCATTAAAGACCAGCAGATTCTTAATGTCGGCGGCAGAGGCAACGCAGGTTACAACGGCGGCCCTTCGGGTGACCTTCATGTATATGTAAATGTTCAGCCGCATCCTGTATTTGAACGCAGAGGCGATGATGTATGGTGCAATCTTCCTCTTACATTTGCACAGGCTGCTCTCGGCGCAGAGGTGGTTGTTCCTACTCTTGACGGCAAGGTTTCGTATCAGGTTCACGAGGGTACACAGCCGGGCGATGTATTTAAGCTTAAGGGCAAAGGTATTCAGCGTCTTAACGGCAGAGGAAAAGGCGACCAGTATGTGCGTGTAACCATTGAAGTTCCGAAGAATCTTAACGCTAAGCAGAAAAATCTTATAAAAGAATTTGAGGGCGTTACAAACGAAAAGAACTACGCACAGCGCAACAGCTTTTTTGAGAAAATAAAGAGAATGTTCAACGAATAATTCTGATAACAGTATATAAAGGGGCTTAACAAATGGAGTCTTGGACAGAAATAAAAATTGCGGTAAACGCAAAGGATATAGACAGGGCAGGCGACATTGCGAATGTTGTAGTGCCTTACGGAATTTATATTGAGGACTACACTGCTCTTGAGCAGGAAGTGCAGGAGATTGCACACATTGACCTTATAGATGAGGATTTGCTCAAGAAAGACAGGAGCGTTGCCTATGTTCATATTTACCTTGAGCCTGATGTTTCTCCGAACGAGGCTGTAGCCTTTTTGTCCGAAAGGTATAATGCAGAGGGCATTGAGCATAAAATTGAATTGCTCGACTGTGCCGAAGAAGATTGGAGAAACAATTGGAAAAAGTATTTTAATCCGATTGCCGTTGGAGAAAAGCTCCTTATTCGCCCAAGTTGGAGAGATGATTACGATCCGCAGGGCAGAATAGTTTTGAATATTGACCCGGGTCTTGCGTTTGGCACAGGCAGTCACGAAACCACAAGACTTTGCCTTGAAATGTGCGAGAAGTATATGAAAAAAGGCGACAAAGTGCTTGATGTGGGTTGTGGCAGCGGTGTGCTCGGTATTGCGTCTTTGCTTATGGGTGCAGAAAGTGCCGTCGGAGTTGACATTGACGATGTTGCGGTAAGAACCGCAAAAGAAAATGCCGAAATTAACAATGTGGCTGACCGCTTTACTGCAATCTGCGGCAGCTTTACAGATAAAGTAACAGGTAAGTATGACATTGTACTTGCAAATATTGTAGCAGACGCAATTATGTTCCTTTCAAAAGGTGTAAAAGACTTTATGAAAGACGATGCGGTTTATATTATGAGCGGTATTATTGATACCCGTGCCGAAGAGGTAAAGGAATCAATCGGCAAGGATTTTGACATTATAGAAGAACACCTTGAAAAAGGTTGGGTGTGCCTTGCCGCAAAAGCAAAAAAATAAGGTAATAAATGTGCTGTATAGTGCGATATTTACTGAACATTTGTCATAAAACTGTCACAATAGTGTGATAAAATCTAAATAATTTTGATGCTCGGAGGCACGATTATGAAAAAACCAAATAAAAAGAATACAGTAAATCTGTTTTTCTCTGCATTCCTTATTCTTGCGTTTGTAGTATGCGCACACTTTTTCTCTAATTTTGCACTTGGACAGAATCAGGTGCTTTCAAATGTAATTCAGTTGTTTGTTTACACAGTGTTCGGTCTGCTTTTGTTCTACGCAACAAGAGTCGGCGACGGAAAGCCTGTAAAGCGTTTTTCACCGATTACATTAATAATTATGGTATTGCCTGCGCTTTACATAATGATTGCAAGCATAGGTTACGGTATTCCGTACACATTCTTAAGCGGTTTTGAAATTGCCGAGGAAGAGAACGAAAGCGAGAAAAAATTCGTTGAGGGCGGTATAGAAGCTGACATTCAGGATGTTGAAAATGAAGAAGAATCAGAGGAAACTTCCGAAAATGCCGAAGAAACCGAAACAAGCGAAGAAAACACAGAAGAATAATTTGTTTTACTTATTAATTTGACAGCGACTTGACAAAATCGAGCCGCTGTTTTATTATTTAAGCGGTGCCTTATACGGTTATTTAAGAATTAAAGGCTTTTTATCATAAGTTTGGGTAATTTATAGTTTAGCGTAATACTTCAGCCAAGTAATTATAAAAGTTTGGCAACCTTTAAAAAGGCTTGACCTGAATTTTTAAATTATTACACTAAACCGTGAGCCAAACAATAATTTATTATTGTTACCCCAACATTTAAAACCAAATTAAAGAGGGTGAATTTATGGACGAAAAGGATAAGTTTGACGGAACAGAAAAAATTGAAGAGGAAGAAGAAAAAGTATATATTGCCCGTCACGCAAAAAAAGACGAAGAGGACAGATTTGCGGATATTGAAAATTTTGATGTTGATAATACCGAAGCTGTTGAAAATAAAGAAGTTGTAAAAAATTCAAACGATATACCGAATAATGAGCCTGCCATAGACAGCGCAGAGAATTTTGATGTTCACAGCGATAATTACGGCGATGATTTTGACTGTCAATCGGTAACAAGCAAAAATCATATACCGTCGGATAATCCGAAAAAAAGCAACAGAGATTACGGTGACGGTTTTGACGCTCAAACGGGTGAGGACAGACACGAATTTAAGCGCAGACAACCGAATAATGATGACTATTATGAGAATAATGCAGATACGGACGATTATTCGGGAAAGCCGAAAAAGCAGAAAAAAGCGAAAAAACAAAAGCAGAAAAACAGTAAGGCGGCTATGGTATGCGTAGTGGTAGCCGTTGCGGTTATAGTAGTATGTGTACTTGCTTTTGTGCTTTCAAAATGTTCGTCTGACAATAAAAAACCGACGGAGACAACTGCACCTACCACGAAAGCGACTGTTGCCACAACTCAAGAGCCGACAACCGAGAATTGCGAGCCTGAAACCGAAACGGAGTATGTTCCCGATTACACGGAGGATGTGGAGGAAACCACAGAACAGTCTTACACAGAGGAGTACACCGAGCCGGAAACAGAGCCTTACACAGAAGAATATACCGAACCCGAAACTTACGAATCTACCCCGGATACAGAACCTGTAACGGAGTATGTTCCCGACGAAACAACACAAATTGTATAAAATGGAGATGTAAAAAATATGGGATGTAGTCATGATTGTTCATCTTGCAGCTCTGACTGCAAGTCAAAAAATTCGGAAAGTTTGCGTGAAAGCCTTAATCAATACAGCAGTGTAAAGAAAGTAATTGCCGTAGTATCGGGCAAGGGCGGAGTAGGCAAAAGCCTTGTTACTTCAACTCTTGCGGTAACTTTCAACCGCCTTGGTAAAAAAACGGCTATTCTTGACGCAGATATTACAGGTCCGTCAATTCCAAAGGCTTTTGGCATTAACGAAAGAGCAAAGGGCAACGAATACGGAATTATTCCTGTTACAACCGAAACGGGAATTGATATTATGTCAGTAAACCTTTTGCTTGAAAATCCGACCGACCCTGTTGTGTGGAGAGCACCGGTTATTACAGGCACAGTAAAGCAGTTTTGGAGAGATGTTATCTGGGAAAACGAGGACTATATGTTTGTTGATATGCCGCCGGGAACAGGCGATGTTCCGCTTACGGTTTTCCAGAGTTTGCCGATTGACGGAATCATTGTAGTTGCATCTCCGCAGGAGCTTGTTTCCATGATTGTTGAAAAGGCGGTAAAAATGGCAAATATGATGAATGTGCCGATTCTCGGTCTTGTTGAGAATATGAGCTATTTTGTATGTCCCGATTGCGGCAAAAAGCATAATATTTTCGGTGAAAGCCATATTGATGAAATTGCCGAGCGTTACAATACAAAGGTACTTGCAAAGCTTCCTATTGACAGCGACCTTGCCAAGTGTGTCGACGATGGCAGAGTAGAACTCTTTGAGGGCAACTACCTTGATGATGCCGCACAGGAAATCGAAAAAGCACTTGCGTGAATAATAAGTTATGACTTTGCGCAAATTTAAGATAAAATCTTATAATCGTTTTACGAAATGTTTTTCTGAAACATAATTTTAAAGCTAAGGCTCTTCTGAACGGA
>OHTI01000812.1_pt1 | contig 10025 bp, 7 predicted proteins | sample 1578941 | NCBI WGS metagenome assembly OHTI01 (sample SAMEA3879609, study PRJEB24766) | human gut metagenome | biome: human-associated habitat; feature: feces | place: USA | collected 1985/1987
TTGCAATTGCCGCCTGCCGGATCCGTTTCTCATGACGGATATGGCTGCAGCCCGGCAGCGGATTGCGCTTGCTCTGGAGAACAAGGAACGAATGGCGGTTTTTGGGGACTATGATGTGGACGGCGTTACGGCGACTTGCCTGCTGACGGACTTTTTGCGGAAGCGGGGGGCTGATTGCCTGACGTACATTCCCGGACGTCTGGAAGAGGGCTACGGTTTAAACGCCATGGCCGTCCGTCTTTTGGCGGAGCAGGAGGTTACGCTGATTATTACCGTAGACTGCGGCATTACTGCAGTAGCGGAAGCGGAGCTGTGTCGGGAGCTGGGAATCGATCTCATCATCACCGACCATCATGAGTGCAAGGACCGGCTGCCGGAGGCGGCGGCTGTGGTGGACCCCCACCGGAAGAACGACGGCTATCCCCATCAGAATCTCTCCGGCGTTGGGGTGGCGTTTAAGCTGGCGGCGGCATTGGCTGGGAGCCAGGAGGAAATTCTCCAGGAGTATGCCGATTTGGTATGCCTGGGGACGGTGGCGGATGTCATGCCGCTGCAAGGAGAAAACCGCACGTTTGTCGCCCGAGGCCTGGCGTCTTTGCGGCAGACGAAGCGGCCGGGCTTAAAAAGCCTGATGGCTCAGGCCGGCTGTGATTCCGAAAGCCTGAATGCCGGTTCCATTGGATTTGTGCTGGCGCCCCGGGTGAATGCAGCCGGCCGAATGGGAGAAACGGAGCTGGCCTTGGATTTATTTCTCACGGAGGATCCCCAACGGGGAGAGGAGGTTGCCGGCCGCCTGTGTTGCCTGAACAAGCAGCGGCAGGATGTGGAGCTGGAGATTTACCGCCAGGCGGAGGCCATGCTGGATGGACAGAGTGCGCCGGAGGCCATCGTCTTGGCCAGCCCCGAATGGCACCAGGGCGTCGTCGGCATTGTGGCTTCCCGCATGGCGGAGGAGTTTTGCTGTCCCACCTTTCTCATTTGTCTCGACGGCGATAAGGGAAAAGCCAGCTCCCGCTCCTATGGAGGCTTTAATCTCTTCGCTTCGTTGACCCAACTGTCGGATTTGCTGGAGAACTATGGGGGCCATGAGCTTGCCGCCGGCTTTACCATTTCCCGGGAAAATATTTCCTCTTTCCGGCAGGCAATTTGCCGTCTGGCCCAGGATTTTTACCGGCACACCGGCCTGCGTACGGCTCTGACCGTAGATTGCGCAGTGCCGCCGGAGCTGTTGACGACGTCTAACGTGGAGGCGCTTTCCGCCTTGGAGCCCTGCGGCGCCGGATGCCCCCGTCCGGTGTTCATGCTGGAGCAGCTGCAGATTGAGCGCATGACGCCCGTGGGAGGCGGTCGCCATTTGCGCCTGCGCCTGCGCCGCGGGCACAGCAGCCTGAACGCCATCTGCTTTTCTGCTACGGCGCAGAGTTTGGCTATCTCGGAAGGAGAGCTGGTGGATTTGGCATGTACGTTGCAGATCAATGAATTCCGAGGCGTCCGGTCCGTTCAAATCAGCGTGCTGGATGTACGGCCCAGCTGCCCATGCCCCTGCCCGGATGATCCGTCCCCGTATCGTCATTTGATAGACCGAACTCTCACAGCGGCTGAAGCGGCTGAACTGCTTCCGGGCCGTCCGGTTTTGGGGGATATCTGGCGATATCTGGCGGCACACGGCCCTGTTCTTCAAGCGGAGCCGGTGTGCCTTTGCCGGAAGATTGTCCGCCGTACCGGACGGCCGCTGGGCTTGTCCCAGCTGCTGACCTGTCTGGATATTTTCCGGGAGGGAGGGCTTCTTACGTTGGAGAAGCAACATAAATTCCTTACCATCACCTTGACTGCAGGAGCCCAGAAAGCCGATCTGACGCAGAGCGGCACGATGCAGTACCTGCAGCAGCTGAAGGAGCGCTGATTTTATGGAAACTTTTGCCGAGCACTATGAGTCCATGCGGCGTACAATTTTAAGATGTATGCCGGGGGCGGATATGGAGCTGATCGACCGGGCGGTCCGTTATGCGCAGGAGCAGCATGAGGGGCAAAAGCGGAAAGACGGCTCCCCTTATATCATCCATCCACTGGCCGTGGCGGAAATCGTGGCGGAGATGGGATTGGATACCGACGCCATTTTAGGCGCTCTGCTCCACGATTGCATCGAGGATACGTCTACGACCCATGACGAAATTGCAAAGCTGTTTGGACTGGTTGTGGCGGAGCTGGTGGAAGGGGTTACCAAGCTGACCAGAGTGGAATACTCCACGCTGGAAGAACAGCAGATGGAAAACCTGCGCAAGATGTTCATGGCTATGAGCAAGGACATCCGGGTGATTCTGATTAAAATTGCAGACCGGCTGCACAATACCCGGACGATGCAGTTTCAAACGCCGGCCAAACAGATTTCCAAATCCATGGAGACCATGGACATTTACGCACCTCTGGCGCACCGCTTGGGCATGCAGAAAATCAAATGGGAGCTGGAGGATACGAGCCTCAAGTACTTGGACCCGGATGGCTATAATGAGATCATGGATTATTTAAAACTCCATGAGGAAGAGGCCACGGCATTCATGAAGAGCATCCAGTCCCAGATCACAACCCGCCTGTCCTCTGTGGGAATACATGGAAGCATTTATGGACGAATTAAACACGTGTACTCCATCTACAGGAAGATGAAGGACCAGCATAAGACCATGGATGAGCTGTACGACCTGTATGCATTTCGGGTGATTGTAGACACCATCCCCGACTGCTATAACGTATTGGGTCACATTCATGATTTGTTCAATCTGGTACCGGGCCGGTTTAAGGACTACATCTCCACCCCAAAACCTAATATGTATCAGAGCTTGCACACGACGGTGATCGGTTCTCAGGGAATTCCCTTTGAGGTTCAGATCCGCACCTGGGAAATGCACCAGACGGCCGAATACGGCGTTGCGGCCCACTGGAAATATAAGCAGAAAGGCGCCGGCAGCGGGGATGAGAAGAGCTTTGAATGGGTCCGCCGCCTGCTGGAAAGCCAGCAAGATACCGATGCGGAGGATTACGTCCATTCTCTGAAGATCGACATGTTTAACGATGAGGTCTTCGTTTTCACGCCCCGGGGCAACGTGATTAATTTGCCTGCCGGCTCCACGCCGATCGACTTTGCGTATGCCATTCACTCCGGCGTGGGAAACTCCATGGTGGGCGCCAAAATCAACAACCGGATTGCCGGCTTTGATGCTGTGCTGCACAACGGAGACATTGTAGAAATCCTCACCTCCAAAACGGCGAAGGGGCCCAGCCGGGACTGGCTGAAAATCTGTAAGAGCAATCAAGCCCGGTCCAAGATCAAGCAGTGGTTCAAGCGGGAAAAGCGCGAGGAAAATATTGTGCACGGCAGAGCCAGCTTTGAAGGGGAAATGCGGCGGATGAACCTGAACCCCGCTCTTCTGCAGGACGATGAGCTTTTAGCGCAGCTTCTGAAAAAGCTGAGCTTTGAAAGCCTGGATGATTTGTATGCCGCCATCGGCTACGGCGGTCTGACTGCAGTCAAGGCTGTGGGCCGGATTCGGGACGATCTGCTGCGATATGCCAAAGGCATCCAGAATCCCACGGCGGGACGCGACGGGAATGTGAATCCTCTGCGGACCAACCCGGATGTGCCCAATCAAAACCGGCACAGCGTCAACGGAGTGATTGTAGAGGATATTGACTCTTGCATGATTAAATTTGCCAAGTGCTGCACCCCGGTGCCTGGGGACCCCATTGTGGGCTTTATTACCAAGGGCTTCGGCGTATCCATCCATCGGGCGGATTGCCCCAATGCCCAAAGCCGAACCGATCCCCGTCAGGCAGCCCGGTGGGTTCGGGTCCGCTGGGCTCAGGAAGACAACCAACCCTTTACGACGACCCTGGAGCTGGATTGCACAACCCGGGACGGCTTGCTTTTGGATGTGGCCACGGCCATGACCTCTGCCAAGGTCCGGGTGAAAGAGCTCACCGGCCGCGATTTGCCCGGCGGGCACAGCATGTTTACCGTGTCCTTTGAGGTCAAGGATGTGGCCGAGCTCAATGCCGTCCAGACGAAGCTTTTGAACATTCGGGATGTTTTGGATGCCCGCCGGGGCCAGAACTGAGCGCCTTCGCCGGTGTGCATCGGTACAAATACAGACGGCGGCCATGGCCGCCCGGGAAGGATGTGGTGTGATGCGCGCAGTGGTGACGCGGGTGGCCTCTGCTTCTGTCAAAATAGACGGGGTCACGGTTGGAGAGATCGGCAAGGGCTTTCTCATTTTGCTGGGCGTTCTGCTGGGGCGCTTTATCTGCGGCTTTCTCTGTCCCTTCGGCTGGTTTCAGGAACTGCTGCATAAGATCCCGACAAAGAAGTTCTCCACAAAGAAGCTCAAGCCCCTGCGATATCTGAAATATGCCGTTTTGCTGGTGATGGTCTTCCTGCTGCCGGCGTTCCTTGTGAACGATGTGGGCATGGGAGATCCCTTCTTCTGCAAGTACCTCTGCCCCCAGGGCGTGCTGGAGGGGGCTATCCCGCTCTCCCTTGCCAATTCCGGCATCCGGGCGGCGTTGGGCAGCCTGTTTACATGGAAATTCGGCATTCTGCTGGCGGTGATCGTACTGAGCGTGCTGTTCTATCGTCCCTTCTGCAAGTGGCTGTGCCCGTTGGGCGCATTCTATGCGCTATTCAACCGGGTATCCCTGTTTCAGATGAAGGTGGATAAAAACAAGTGCGTCTCCTGCGGGAAGTGCGCCAAAGCCTGCAAGATGGACGTGGATGTGACGAAGACGCCAAACCACCCCGAATGCATCCGCTGCGGGATGTGCATACGCGCCTGTCCCACAAACGCCGTGCGCTTCCGCTGCGGCTTTGGCGATGGGAAAGAAACTACAACAAAAATAAATACGGAGGAATCAAAATGAAGTTTCAAAAGTTTACTGCGCTGCTGCTGGCGGTCCTGCTGGTGCTGTCTTTGGCGGCGTGCGGCACAAAGGACAACGAAAAAAAAGCGGATATGAGCAGCAATGACTCTGCCATGACCGACGAGCCAAAAAATGCCGAGGAGGCGCTTGCCCTGCACAAAAAGCTGATGGAACAGGAGAACACGATTCTCTCGCAGAACACTGCGCTCTGGGAAAAGGTTTTCATGGCGGCTGATAAGGGCATGACCTTGCAGGAGGACGGAAAAAATTACGGCGAGTTCCTGCTGGATACCATCGAGGGTGCCAAAGACCAGTTCACCGACGAAGAGTATGAGATGCTGAAGGAGTCGGCCACGGAGATCAGCAATATCGAGAACAAGCTGACCGAGCTGGAAAACAAGTACCCCGAGATCATGCAGGAATCCATCGACGGCGATATGAGCGTGCCCGCAGGCAGCGACATGACCAATCCGCCCGACGACGGCAGTATGCAGAAGTTCCCCGCATTTGAGGGCAAAGACCTGGATGGGAATCCAGTGAAGAGCGACGAGCTGTTCTCCGGCAACGCGGTCACAGTCGTGAATTTCTGGTTCACCACCTGCAACCCCTGCGTGGGCGAACTCGCCGAGCTGGACGCGCTGAACAAGGAGCTTGCAGAGAAGGGCGGCGCTCTCATCGGCGTCAATACGTTTACGCTCGACGGCGACGAAGCGGCAATTTCTGAGGCGAAAGATGTCCTTGCCAAAAAAGGCGCGACCTATCCGAATGTGTATTTCGCTTCCGACGGCGAGGCGGGAAAGTTCACTACAAACATTTTTGCCTACCCCACCGCAACGGCAACATCGTGGGCGAACCCATCGTAGGCGCCATCACGGAAGAGAAGCAGGCGGAGACGCTGCAAACGCTCATCGAGCAGACGCTCGCCGCCGACATGGGCTGACAAACGGTTTCGTCAGCGGTTACGCAAAAGATGTTTTCTGATCAGATAAACAGCGCACCCGGACGCGAAGGCCGGGTGCGCTGCCTGTCTGAAGGATCATCGGAAGGTGGAAAGGCCATAGCTGTTCGCCAGCGCGTCAATTCGCTGCCCGGCTTTGCACATTCGGCACTCGCCGGTTGGATAGGTCTCATAGCCCGGGATATCGGCAGGCGTGAACAGGCTCAACACTGGGATGCCGTCCAGGTCAGGAATCGCGCTGAAAACCGCTGCAATGCCCTGCGTTTTGCCGCCATAGTATTGGATACAATCAAGGGCGCGCCGCGCAGTTTTTCCGGAATTGACTGTCGAGATCAATAGAAGCATGTTTCTGCCATGGATCATGGGAACCAGATTTTCACGGAAAAGAAGTTGGCCGTTGGAGTCATATTCCGGTGTGACGACACAGATGCTCTTGTTATTGTTGACAGAGAACAAAATTTTCTGCGTCAGCTGTCGGGCCAGGAACGCGCCGATGACCTCGCTGCCATCCATGCAGATGATGGTGTCGATCGACTTTTCGTAGATGTAATGGTTTGCGAGCGCAAGCGCAGTGTCGTACGCCAGTCTGTATTCGTGCTTCAGCCGTGTGATGTCAAGGTAATGACTGTTATGGGAATGCCGGGTCGCAAAATGGCCATGGAATGCAATGAGTTCGAGATTCGGATTCTCTCTGGAACGGATGGCTTGTGTACTCATAGACAATACCTCCTTGCATATTCACGTCGGAATGGCGGCGGGTGCAGGCGGGGCAAAGCTGTTTTCATATGGATTTCCTGCGGTGGTTATATTATAATAGATACCAGGTCCTGATAGCAAGCGGTTTATAAAAAACAGTAGTCTTGCTCCGCCTGATCATGATTCCTGCTCTTTTGCAGCAGCCTCGGCGGCAGCCTTTTTTGCTTTGCGCTTTTTTACCCGGATCCGGATGCAGATGATGACGGCTGCCGCGAGAACGAGCAGCAGTATCAGCGCAGGCAGAGAAGCGGCAAGACCGAGGAGCAGGTTCTGTGTGCCGCGCATGAATTGCGTCCACCCGTCGGAAAGGGCAATTTCAAGCTTTTCTCCAAAGCTGCGCCGGATGGGAACCGTCGGTGTATAAAGTTCCACCTCCCGGATGGTCAGATCGATGGTGGAATACCGGATCTGCGCGTCATAATTGCGAAGATTTCTCTCGATGGCTTCAATTTCATAGCGCACATCCGACAGACGCTGCTCCAGCGCGATGAGCGTTTCCACATCTGTACTTTTGGAGAGCATATCGAGCAGCCGCTCCTCCTGTGTGTTGAGAGAAGACAGCCGCGCCTCAAAATCCGTATAGGAGGATGTGACGTTCTGGGCGCTGCGGCTGGTCGACAGGACGTTTCCATATGTGTGCGTCAACTGGAGAAAATACTCAAATTTCTCTGCGGGGATCCGGAATGTGTAATAGGCCCAGCGGTTGACAACGGAGGTCGTTCCATCCTTGTTCCAGCGCGTATCGCCGGAAACGTTGGAGTTTTCCACGAAGCCTCCGAGCGAGCGGATCTTCTGCTCTAGTCCGGAAACAGATGCGTCAAAGTCGGTCGTCTCGATGGAAACGTTCGCGGAGTAGATGATTTTTTCCGTGATGTCCGCAGCACTCCCCTGCGATTCAGGGCTTCCGGTCGGCGCTTCTTCTGCTTCTGCGGTGTCGTCAAAGCTCATTTCACCCATTGCACCGCCGATTTCTGCTTTGTATTCGTTTGCCATTGGTGCTTCTGCCTGCGGCTCTTCGGCAGGGGCATCGCGCGTGTAGGAATCGTCCTCGGCGTAGGCAAAATCAGTGGCCGCAGGGGTCATGGACGTGTTTTTGCCCGCAGCACAGCTGGATAAAAAAATCAGAACCAGCAGGGCGGCAAGCAGAATTACAAGTTGGCGATTCTTTTTCATAGTGTAATCTCCTTTCGTTTGTCGCTCTGTTTATATAGACAGGAAAACAGGGGCTCCGTTGCAGGATTTGTTCCGGAACTTCGGCTTCTCTCCTCTATTTTGAGTATATCTGATTCAGTTTCGTTTGACAAGGGGGGAAAACGGCAGGAAATCTGCTGCCAAAAAATGCAATTACTGGAATGTTGACAGCCGATATATTTTGCGGTACAATTCATCTATCTGCTCATGGATAAGGGCGGAAAGTCCGGATTTTTCATGGCAGACGATGAAATTGAATGATATGAGGGCAGGCGGAAACAAGATGCAGTACCGAAACACACGGCAGCGTAAAATTGTTCTGGAAGCGGTACAGGAACACCATGACCATCCGAGCGCGGACCAGATCTATCTGGAGATCCGTGCAAAAGACCCCAGAATCAGCCGCGGAACGGTTTATCGGAATCTGAATATCCTTTCTGAGGAGGGGCAGATCACGCATGTAAAGGTCCCCGGAGCGGATCGGTATGACTGCAGGACAGACTTTCACTATCACCTGATCTGCACGGGCTGCGGCGCAGTCTGTGATGCCCCGTTTTCATACGACCCAACGCCGGACAAAACGATCGCAGCGGAATCCGGGTATCGGATCACGCGGCACAGAATGATTTTTGAAGGCGTTTGTCCGGCGTGCCAGAAGGCCGGGCACGAAAAGTAAGCACGGAACAGAAACCTGAAAGATGCAGGATTTGAGCGGAGAACCGCCCGGATCCTGCGCTTTTTTATTGTGATACGCGAGCGACGGCCTGATGCATAAATTAAAATGAGACTTTGTATTATTAGTGTTGCGGATCCGCCACTTTTCTTGTATGATAAAGATAGAAAAACACAGCACGACAGGAAAAGAATTTGATGAAAGGAGGCGCAGCATATGATTTTGGGAATTCTGCGTGAGACGAAGAAGGGCGAAAACCGAGTGATCTGTACGCCGAAAGAGGTGGAGACCATCATGAGCGCAGGACACACCGTTTATGCACAGCGCGGCTGCGGAGAACGAGCCGGTTTTTCGGATGAGGCGTATGAAGCCGCAGGGGCGCTTCTGACAGACTCTGTGCAGGAGCTGTTCAAAGTCTGCGATATGGTCGCCAAGGTCAAGGAGTTTACGCCGGAGGAATGGCCGCTGATCCGGACAGGTCAGCTACTTCTCGGCTGCCTGCATCCGGCGGCAAATCCGGAGGAGGTCGACGCGCTGATGAAAAGCGGCTGCATTGCATTTACGGCGGAGGATTCCCATCGATATGGCTCCCCGAACTGTGAGGCAGCAGGGAAGCAGGGGGCGCTGTTCGGGCTGGAATCGCTGCTGACCATCCACGGCGGAAAGGGAAAATATGTCGGCGGCTTTGCGGGGGAGCCGGGCATCCATGCGCTGATTCTCGGAAGCGGAAAAGTCGGCAGAGGCGCTCTGCAGGTCTTACAGGCGCTCGGCGCCAACTGTACGGTCATGGCCAGAAATATGCACAGGCTCCGTGCGCTCTCGGCGCAGTATAACGGCCGCGTCCGCGTTAGGCGCTGCTCACGGGCGCATATTGCGGAAGAATTGCCGAAAATGGATATCGTCCTCAACTGTGTCAAATGGCAGAAGGAGAACAAAGAGTTCCTCATCACCCGAAACATGCTTTCCCTCATGGAAAAGGGCTCAGTGATCGTGGATATTTCCAACGACGAGCCGGGGGCGATCGAGACCAGCCGCGCGACCACGCATGAAGATCCGCGGTACATTGTAGACGGCATTGTGCATTACTGTGTTGCAAATATTCCGGGTGCGGTCGCACACTCTGCGTCTGTCGCCTACGCAGCGCAGATGCTGCCGCTGATCCTGTGCCTGCTGAATGACGGCGAGGAGGAGACCTGCATTCGCGACGGCTATTACCGGCGGGCGCTGACGATCTACCGGGGGCTTCTGACGCATGAGGAAACGAGTGCCGTACAGGGAAAACCCTGGGTGCGCCCGGAAGAGGCGCTTGGAATCTCCGGCTTCCGGCTCGACCCCGCCCCGCGGGCATCGGATACGCACTCGGCCCATTTTTATTCCTGGGCGGAAGATTGCGGCGTTCACGCTGACCGCAGGTTATAAAGATGGCGCAAAGATCTATACCCCGGATGGACAGGGAACGTCGTCTGCGCAGGGCTTGCCCGCGCGTGCACGGCGCAGCAGCTGAGCATGAACCGCAGCACTCTGTCGCGACTGCCTGCG
>OHTI01000820.1_pt1 | contig 9929 bp, 5 predicted proteins | sample 1578941 | NCBI WGS metagenome assembly OHTI01 (sample SAMEA3879609, study PRJEB24766) | human gut metagenome | biome: human-associated habitat; feature: feces | place: USA | collected 1985/1987
TCTCTTCCAGCTCGTCCATATACCGCAAAAAGCCCATCAGGCTCTGATTTCCAGTGGCGGAAAAGGCAGACGCCTGCGCGCGCAGCAGCTGCAGATTCTCCCGCCGCGCCGCGCCGCCTTCCATCGCGGAAAACACGTCTTCCATACCAGTCGTCTGCAAGACGAGGTCCAGAAGCTCTCCGAGCGGCAGGAGCCTGCTTTGCCCGCGCATCTCGGAAAGCCATGATAAAAAGCTATCCAGCGCCTGCCCGCGGTCTTCCATGGAAAGCAGACAGTCGTAAAAGTCTCCGGTTCGAAGCCTCCCTCTTGCGCGCGCCAGATCCTCAGGCGGCACACCGAACGCCGGGCTGGACAGCGCCGTTACCAGCTCCACATCCCGGTGCGGGTTGTCAATCACCTTAAGCGCCGCAAGAAGCACCTGCGCCTCGGTCGTATCAAAAAGGCTCCCGCCCCGGTCGCACCGGCTGGCAATCGACTGTTTTGACAGCGCGCTTTGATAGCTCGCGGCATTATCGCCCACGGCGCGCATGAGAATCACAATATCGCCCGGCTGCACATCGCGCAGCACGCCGCCGCTTGAAACCTGCATTTTTTCATCGAGCATCCGGCGGATGCGCGCGGCGACAAAGTCCGCCTCCGTCTCGCGCTTCTGCGGGCTTTGCTCGTCGGTCTCCGCCTTGCTCAGTTCTATGCAGTGCAGCTCCACCTTCGGCTGCGGAGTATCCGGGTAAGATAGCCCTGCGCGCAGCTTTTCGGCTTCTCCATAGGTAAGTTCGAGTTCGCCGCCCTGCATGCAAAGAGAAAACACATCGTTTGCCGCAGCGAGAACCTCTTTTCTCGACCGGAAATTATCCGAGAGCAGAATCTTTCGGGGCTCGTCGTCCTTCGCCTGCGCATAGGGCGCGTAGGCTTCATATTTCTGCAGAAAAATGCCGGGGTCTGCCAGCCGGAAGCGGTAGATCGACTGCTTCACGTCGCCGACCAGAAAACGGTTTTTCCCGCCCTTTGACACCGCCTCAAAGATGCACTCCTGCACCTCGTTGGAATCCTGGTACTCGTCGACCAGAATCTCGCGGTACTGCGCGGCAATCTCCCGCGCGCTCGAGCTGACGCTTCCGTCCTTCCGGTACAAAAGCGCAATCGTCTCATGCTCCAGATCGGAAAAGTCCAGAAGCTTTCGCCGCCGCTTTTCCTTTGTAAACGCCTCGTCGAACGCACGCAGCAGCTGCACAAGACCCGCGATGGCAGGCGCCGTCTTTTGCAGATCCGCCTCCACCTGCTGCGCCTGTGCGTAAAATGCCCGCTGCGCGCCGCGGATCGCATTGAGCGCGTCCTTACGCAGCTTCTGTGCGAAAAGCTTCGCGGTCTCGTCTTCGCAGGACCTGACCACCGGAAGCCTCCCGAAATCGGAAATGCGGTTTTCAAAGACACCGTCCCAGGTTGTCTCCTGCATGAGCTTCTGCACCTGCAAAAGATTCTTTTCGAAAAGCGGACCGTATTTTGCCGCCAGAATCTCGTCTCGTCCGATGCGCTTTCCCGCCTTTTGCAGACAGCTTTCCGCAAAAGACAGCGCGCTTTCCAGCTCCTGCATCCAGTATGCGCCCCACGGGCTCTGTTCGAGCGGCGTAAGCGTCTCATATGCCGCCAGCGCGCGGCGCAGCCAGTCTTCCGGGTCCTTGCGGCAGCGCACCTCGTCGTAGCACGAAAGGCACAGGCTGATCAGCCGCCGGTCGTCCCGCCCGAAGCCGAGCTGGTCTGCCAGCGCCTGAAATTCTGCCCGCTGCTCGCGCGTGCGGTAGAAATCCTCAAGCGTATTCTGGAAGACCTCCAATCGGATGGCATTTGCCTCAGTCTGCTCTGCCACACGGAAATCCGGCGGCAGATCGCGCAGCGTGCAATACCTGCGGAGCATCGCCGCGCAGAAAGCATGGACCGTAGAAATCTGCGCCAGATGGATTCTCGTAAGCTGGCGCTGCAGGTGCCAGTTCAAGGGATTTGCCGCAAGGCGCCTGGAAAGCTCGGCGCTGATTTTGCCGCGCAGCTCGCTTGCCGCCGCCTTCGTATAGGTAATAATCAGAAACTCGTCGATATTTGCCGGGTCGTTTTCGTCCTCCACATAGGAAAGCAGCCGGTCGACCAGCACCTTCGTCTTGCCCGAGCCTGCCGCCGCAGAGACGAGCAGCGCGCCGCCGCGGTTTTCTACCGCCGCCTGTTGCGCCGGGGTAAGTCTAATCTCAGCCATTTGCCTTCCTCCTTTCAAGCTCCTTCCAGAATTCGTCTGCGCCGACCTTTTTCATATAGCGCACGTCCGGCTTACAGGCGTCCTTGTGACAGGCGTGCTGATATTCGCAGTACTGACAGCTTGATACCATCGGACCGCGCACAATCGGGTTGGGCGATACCGTGCCGGAAAAGAGCTTCTGCGTCAGCTCGCGCAGGCTTCCGGATACGAAGTCCTCGAGCAGCCGGAACTGCTCGCGTGTGGCAAGGCTCCCGGTCAGCTCTCCTTTTTTGTTCTGATATGGCAGATACACCGGCGTGTCTCCCGGCTCCATCGCCTGCAGCACCTGCTCGTCGCGCAGCAAAAGCCCCTGCCGCACCAGATTTTTCTGCCGCTGCTTTGTCAATGTCTCGTCCGTCTGCCCCGGCTCCACTCGCTCGACGTCCACACGCCCCGGTACGTAGAGAACGCCTGCCGGTGTCTTCCCGGCAGCAGCATGGTGTCCCTTCGCGCGCTCGATGGCAAACAGATACAGAAGCATCTGCAGCCCCTTGCCGCACAGAAGGTCCGTATAGTCAAAGTCCTTGTGTCCGGTCTTGTAGTCAATCACACGGAAATACTTCCCGCCCGGCTCGTCGAGAACATCCACCCGGTCGACAAAGCCGGACAGCACTGCCTGCCCCTCCGGCGTTTCGACATAGACCGGCGGAAGCGCGCCGTCTTTGGAGAAGGCAAGCTCCTCATCGCAGGGCGCAAAGCGCGAGACGCGCAGCTCGTCTGCCACATTTCTGACAATGCCGAGCACCTCCTGCCGGTTGCGCCGGAACAGATACGCGCACCGCTCGTCCGTCTGCTGCGCGTCCGACATGAATTTTTCTGTATACTCGTCCATGTATTTCTGCGCAATCGCGCAGACCGCATCCTGCGAGGTCTCGTGGAAGCCGCCCTGCGCCATCACGTCGCGTACCGTGCATTCCAGCACATAGTGGGCAAATGTCCCGAATACCGGCGCGTCGAAGCTTGCCTGCCGCCACGGCTCCAATTTCAGCCCATAGCGCAGGAAAAACGCATACCGGCAGCCCGCAAATTGATCGAGCCGGGACGCCGAGAGCGAAAGCTGCCTGCCGTAGAGCCCCTGCACCGCCTCTTTGGAAAGTGCGGTAAAGGAAAAGACGCAGCGCCGTTCCAGCTCCCGGCGCACCTGCAGACTCACGGGGTCGAGTGTCCAGTCCGCCTGCTCCCGGATTGCCTGCGCGCACAGCGCCCGCCGGTCCGGCAAAAAGCCTGCGTCCTGCCGCGAAAGCGTCTCGCACTGCGGAAGAAGCGTCTTCGTTCTTGCCATCAGGTAAGATGGCTGTTCACTGCCGGACAGAAGCCACACACGCTTTCTCGCGCTCTGCAGCGCCAGCTGCGTCCAGCCAAGCTCCCGTTCGAGCCGGTCCGAAGCAAACAGCGACAGCTGCACACCGAGGCTCGACAAATTCCGCCGGTCGCTGTCAGACAGCAGCCCCTCCGACTGGGAAAACGCAGGAAGCGCACCCTCGTCTGCACCGAGGACAATTAGATAGCCAGCCTGCAGCGCGCGCATGCCGTCCAAGCCGGATACCAGCACCTCGTCGAGATTTGCCGGAATCGAGCCGACCTGATAGCAGCCGAGCAGCATCCGGAACATCTGCAAAAACCGGTCCAGCTCCATCTCCTGCGCGCCCAGCACCAGCTCCGCCTGCTCCATGGCAGTCATCAGGATCTCATAAAGCTGCTCCTGTTCCTGCGCCGCCTGATGCTTCCCCTGCCGGTACAGCTCATTCGTCTGCTCGCAGGCGATCTCGGGAAAGTGCGTCTGCTCCAGAAACGCGCGCAGCGCATGCAGCCGCTCGGATACCGTCCTTCCGGACAACCACACCTCGTGAAGCGTCTGCAGCGGCTCCATCGCGCCTTCGCGCCAGACGTTGAGCGTCAGAAACTGCCGGTCCGTTTCCTCGTCAAATGTCTGTCCGAAGCCCTCCGGATGGCGCGTCCACGGTTTCAGCCATTGGCTACCGCGGATATTCCAGAAATACGCATAGCGCTCCAACCGGTCGCAGGCATCCGGCTCCAGGGGAGAAAAACCGGATTTGAGGTACTGCATTAAATCTTCAAACGAGAACCTGCTTGCCGCCTGCATGGCAGACATCACCGCCTGCAGAAGCGGCTTTCCGAGAATATCGGTCGTGCCTGCGTAATAAGCGCCGATGCCGGCTCTTTGCAGCATGGGCTTGATCGCCTGCACATAGCCGGATTCCGTGCAGGCAACCGCAATCTCGCGCCACCGGACACCGGTTCTGGTCAGCTTCTGCACGATGCCCGCTGCCAATTCGCACGCACCCGCGCGCGTGTCCGCCTGCCCCAGCGCCACCTCCGGCGCAGGCTCCGAAAACGGCGTACCGCCCGTATTCATGATCTGCGAAAGCCAGAGCTCCAACGAAGCCGGACGGCAGGTCCGCTCTGAAACCTGCTCCCGCACTACCGCGATATTCCGCCGCGCTGCCATACGCGAAAGCTGCTTTGCCGTCTGCGCGCCGCAGCGAAACGCCGCGCTGTCTGAGCCGTCGGTGCAGAGATAAACCTGCGTCTGCACCGCCTGCGGGAAAATCGCGTCGAGAATCCGCAGCTGCACCGCCGTAAAATCGGAAAAGCCCGCGAGATAAAACCGTTTTCCGGCGCAGTAGTCCTCCTGTGAAAGCGTTTCGGCAAGCCGCGACAGCCGCGTCACGGGGTCTGCGCGCCCGGTTTTGCAGACGCTCAGATAACTCTCATACAAAAGCCCCAACTCGGAAAGCTTCTGCGCCTGCTGCCCGGTCATCTGCCCCGCCGCAGTCAGAAGCTGCTGCGGGGTGACGCAGCAGGTCAGAAACTCTTCCATCATCTTCCCCAGCTGCAGCAGAAACTCCGGTCTCAGCAGCGACGCGGCATAAAACTTGATCTGCGTTTTCACGCGCTCAGCAGCAAGATACAGGCACAAAAGCCTGCCGCCTTCATCGAGATACTCCTCACTCACGCCGCCGTAAATCGAAAACACGCGGCTGGCAAGCCTCGTAAAGCTCAAGACCTCTGCAAAGCGGCTGATCGTATCGCCGCCCCGGCGGCACAAGGCACGCTCTGCCTCAAAGGAATACTGTTCCGGCACAATCAGAATCTGTTCGCCGATCCCTTCTGCGGCGCGCGCGCAGATCGTATCGATCAGCTGTGAGAGCCCTGCCTGCCGGTCGGGTCCTGTCAGAATGGTCAGCAATCTGAACGCCCTCCTTCGACTGTTTTTTTGTGTTTTTTTCATTATAGCAGGTCACATGGGTAAAAAAAAGGACGCTTACGCGTCCCAGAGCATTTTTTTGAGTTTGCCCAGCCACTCCAGCGTCCGGAACTCCAACTCTACCTCGCCCGTATCCTCGGTCAGAACCGAAATTTCCTGATCCGTCAGACCCGCCGCGCGGCACGCCTCGGTGAAATCCTCCTCTGCTGCCGGAAGGCACAGCGCCGGAAAGACCACGCACCACCAGTTGTGACCGCCCGCCTGCCCGATGCTTACGCGCAGCGTCCGGTATACGCCGGCGGGAAGACGGAAAGTTTCATATTCGCGTGTCGGAAACAGTTCCCTGCGCAGACTTACGCTTGCCGTTTCTTTGCAGCCAAGCGATGCAAGCTTCTCGTTCGCCGCGCGTTCCAGCTCCGGCAGCCCCGTCTGAAGCGCTGCCTCCGGGTTCTGCGCATCCCTGAGCAGTCCATTTGCCGTTTCCAGCACCGCATCGCGCACCAGAAGCTTCACGCGCTGGTCCTCCCTCGTATCCGAATTTGCAACGACATGGAGCCGGATCAGCTTCTCCGCCAGACGCTGCTGCTGCGCCTGCAAGCTCGCGCAAAGACTTGTCAGCACCGCCGCCAGCAGACAGCATACAGCTGTTATGTATCGTTTTTTCATAAAAACACCGCCTAAACTCTGGAATACCCAAAGTTTAGACGGCTGTTTTGCTGTTTATACGTTCTTTGCCAGGAAAACCTGCTCGTATTTGTCCTTGAGCATCGTGCAGGCGACGGTCGCGTACTCAAACGAGTCGTAAATACCGAACACTGCCGAGCCGGAGCCCGTCATCTGCGCGCCGTAGGCGCCGTAGGTGATCATCATCGAGCGGATGTAGTTGATATCGAAATGCTCCTTGAGAACCAACGGCTCAAAGACGTTGCACATGCTGCCGCCGACGCCGAGCAACTCGCCCTTCTGCAGGTTCGACATCATCGCCTTGTGGTCCGGACGCTTTTCGATGAACGTCTCGTCGAGCTTTTCATAGAGCTCGGGCGTGGAAACCGAGAACTCCGGCTTGCAGACGGCAAAGAACATCTCCGGTGCGTCGGGAAGCTTCGTGAGCTTGTTGCCCACGCCCTCGACCAGCACAGTGCCCTGCATCACACAGAACGGCACATCCGATCCGACAAGGCTTCCCAGCTCGCAAAGCGCCGGCAGCGACAGCGGATATCCATAGTGCCGGTTCAAAACGCGCAGCACCGCCGCAGCGTCCGCACTTCCGCCGGCAAGACCAGCCTGCATCGGAATACGCTTGCTGATGAAAATTTCAAGCCCTTCCTCGGGAAGCTTCGTCGCGGCATAATATGCCTTTGCCGCCTTCCAGGCAAGGTTTTTCTCGTCCTGCGGATAGCCCTCGGTGACGAGCGTCGTGGTCGGGTTTTCCCGGTCGATCTCGTCAAGCACCTCGCGGTAGCAGTGGACCTGCCAGGGCGCGCCCGTTCCGATATCGACGGTCACGTCGTCGTGCAGCGAGATTGTCTGCATGATGGATTTGATGTTGTGATAGCCGTCCTCACGCTTTCCCAGAACGTCAAGCGTCAGGTTGACCTTGGCAAATGCACCTTCGGAAATCGTAACCATTACTTGATCTTTCTGCCCTCTAAATAGTATCTCTTCTCGCGGCTGTGACCCATGGAGAAGGTCTTTCTGGGAAGGACGCCGTCGGCAATAACGCCGCGGAACAGCTGGCTCTTTTCCATCGCAGGCAGCAGGAAACCGATGGCGTTCTCCTGCTTGGCAAAGCCAATCAGTGCGTCGTCGTCGTGGATGTAGTCAATTTCGCCGGGGTTGTTCTTGAGGTATTCGTCCAGAAAGTGCTGGAGGATACCGACGGCAAGCTCTCCCTTGTTCTTATCGAGCACGATCGTGCCGGACTCTTCACCTGCGTACCACTTCACGGGGAAGCCCTCTGCGCCCGCGCAAGCTTCTTCCAGAGCGGCAAGCAGCTTCTTCGGCTCGGTCTTGAAGATCACGCGGTGAATCGGCTCAAACGCCTGCGCCGGGTCATGGATGTTCTCGAGCTCGACGAGCGCATAGCGCGCCGGATGGTTGGAAAGATCAACGCCGGGGTTGTTCTTTTTCAGCTCTTCGTAGCAGGATTTCGCGGTAGCCAGAGAGTGGTTGCCGTCGCCGACAGCCAGCACCATGGGCGGCTCACCGGCGGCACGGGGCCAGCGAGCGGCAAATTTTTTCTCGTCGGCCAAGTCGGCCAGTGCGGCGTTAATCTGGTCGATCAGGGCGGGGTCTTCCACCGCCCAGCCGCGCAGATGACCGCCGCCCAGCATCAACTCGCCGTCATACAGCAGAGGCAGGCTATCTTTATGGTCACCGATGGGTTCGATCAGCGTCTTTTTCTCATCGTCGGCCAGCATCATCACGTGGGGCGTTTCCAAAATAGCACCACGGCGTACTTTCAGGCGCGGCGGGATGCGCTCCACCACCGTCTTTTCGCTGGGGCGGATGGCCGGTTTGCTGCCGGGGTTATAGTCGTAGGCTTCCAGGTCCACGGCACCTACCAACCCCTGGCGGATGGTGCCGTCCATCTGGGTGCGCTCCACATAGACAAAGCCGTGGACGCGGCGGGTCAGCACCGACTTGCGGTACTCCTGCATCGTGCGGCGGATGGTCTGCATCCGCTCTTCCTCCTGGGGGGTGCCCAGGTAGGCTTCGGGCAGGACGATATGCAGCGTGCTGGGCTTACCGGCGGCCAGCTCTTCGGCGCGCTGCCAGTACTCCGGCTGGGAAGTAAACTGGTCTACCGCAATGCAGGCCCACGGGTCCAGCGAAATGTTGGCGGCGGGCAGCAGAATATCAGCGGGAACAAAGCACGGAACAGACATACAATGCACCTCTTCCTTTTATTGTTACAAAACCACAGAATGACCCACCAGCGCATAGATAGCCAGTGAGAGGACACCAATGTAGATCATGGAACTGGGCAGGCCCTGAAAGATCGCGGGCACCGCCTTACTGCGCAAGCGGCGGCGGCCTTCACGCACGATGAAGACGATGAAGGTGTAGCCCAGGCCGCTGCCCAGACCAAACGCGATGGATTGCTCCAGCGTGTAATTCTGGTTGGAACTGATGAGCAGCGTGCCCAGCATGACAGTGCTGCAGGTGGCCAGGCTGAGCTGGCTGCGGCAGCTTTGGCGCATTTTGCGGGGCATCAGGCCCAGCACCAGCCAGGTAACGGCCATGGCAGCGACACCGCAGGTCAGGTAGACTACCGGGCGCAGGGCCGAGATGGGCAACCACGCAGGCAGACGCGTGCGCAGCCACGGGAAGAGCAGGTTATGGGCAGCCCAACCCAGCGGGGCGGACAGCGTCATGACCCAGATCAGCGGCAGACACAAATCCCACACCTGGGCCTTGTGGTCCGGCACCAGTTTCATCAGGCGGGTCACACCCAAAGCGCGGGCCAGAATGACGTTCTCGGCAAAGATGGCCAGACCCATATAGCTGACGAACTGCCACAGGCCTTGGCCCAGGGAGGATGCGAACTCAATGTTTAGCATACAGGCGGCGCACCTCCTCGTGTTTATAATTGGTGTACAGGTTGGCGATGGCGCACCAGACGGCGGCGATGGCACCCACCAGCACGAAACCGCCGGAGGGCTGTGCCGCCAGCGGCAGCGGCGCGGCGTGGATCACCTGGTTGCCAAAGACAGCACCGGTGGCCAGCAGTTCCCGCAGGCAGCCCACGATGAGCAGAGCCGCGCACATACCCAGACTGTTGTTGAAACCGTGGCGGAAGGCCGCGCTGACAGGCTCCAGCTCAGCAAATTCCATGCGCTTGACAATGGCAGGTTCCACTACCAACAGCGGCAGATAAATGCCCAGCAGCGACAGGTCAGCGCCAAACAGCTGGTACATCAGCACGTAAACGGGGATGTACAGCAGCGCTGCCGCATAGCTGTAGATGACCGGACGGAAGCGGTTTTTGGTAAGGTGGCAGACTGCCACAGCCAACACACGGGTAAAGGTGATGAGCAGCAGGCTGGCCACACAGAGCATGAGCGCGTGGTGACCATCCAGCGCAGCGCCCACGATGGGAGCCATGCCTAAGCCGCGCACCATGACCGGGTTGGACAGCCAGATGTGGTCGCGGCGGATCTTTTCGTTCAGGTCGTTTTCGGCCTCGGTGCGGCTGCGGGGCACGGCGTTTTTGCGCGGCTCCGTGGCCGGGGCAGGTTCCCCTGCCGGGCCCTCAGTGCGGGCGGCAGACTGCGGGGCAGGTTCTGCCGGAGTAGGCTGCGGCCGGGCCGCAGACATCACGCGGGTGGCTTCGGGGGCCGGTTCCGCCGGGCGGGATACAGTACGCTGTTTTGGGATGGCAATGGTGCGGGTACCGGTAGGCTCGTCCACTTTTGG
>OHTI01000824.1_pt1 | contig 9820 bp, 10 predicted proteins | sample 1578941 | NCBI WGS metagenome assembly OHTI01 (sample SAMEA3879609, study PRJEB24766) | human gut metagenome | biome: human-associated habitat; feature: feces | place: USA | collected 1985/1987
CACAAACACCAAAACGCAGCAAAGAACCGAAACCGGAAACAGCCCTGCTCCCAGCCAGGCGGCCACAATGCCCGCCGCCAGGGCCACTGCGCCGGAGATCGGCGTCTGGGTGGCGTGAATGATGGCCGGGAAGGTCATGACCGCCAGCGTCACGTAGGGCACGTAATACAAAAACGACTGGACGAACCGGTTGCGGATCGGCTTGCGGATCAGCGTCAAAGGTAGGATACGGATGGTGTAGCTGACTAAGGCCATCACGGCAATGTAGATATAATTATTCATCGCTACCGCCCTCCTCTGCCAGCTGGTCCTTCACCGGGAACAGCACCGCCGCAGCTGCCGAAATGACCACCGTCAGCAGGATCGTTCGGGTACCGTCAGACATGGCTGAAATCCCCGGCAGATAATTACAGGCAAGGCTCAGCGCGAAACTCAGCGCCACCAGCCCGGCAATGATGTGGTTCTTCCGCGCCGGTGGGATGATGATCGCCAAAAACATGCCGTACAGCGCCACGCTCAGCGCGCTGACCACCCGCAGCGGCAGTGCATTGCCCGCCATAATGCCCAGCGCCGTACCCACAGCCCATCCGGGCGCTGCCAGCAAAATCGCGCCGTAGGTGTAATAGGGGTTTAAATAGCCGGGCCGGGCGATGGTGATGCCGAACAGCTCGTCCGTTACGTCATACCCAATGACCAGCCGGTGCCAGAACGGCGTACCCGGCGCAAACCGCTGGGCCAGGGCACAGCTCATCAGCAGGTAGCGTGCGTTGGCGTTCAGCGTGATGACCGCCACCTCCCAGTAAGTGGCCTTGGCCGCAATCAGCGTAAAGGCGGCGTACTCCCCTGCTGACGCGTTGTTCAGCAGGCTGGCCCAAAAGCCCTGCATCGGGGTAAAGCCCGCGTGCCGCGCGGCAATGCCCAGCGAGAACGCCACCGCGAAATATCCCAGTGCAATGGGGAACCCGTCCCGCATGCCGTCACAAAATACCCTGCGGCTGAACGCCCAGGGCTTGTTCTTTTCCTGTTCCATTTTTCAGCTTCCTTTTGCTGTTATTTCACACCGCCATCCATTATAGTACACCCCACCGCAAAAAGAAAGCACCCCGCCACATAAAAGCCGCCAAAATGCTTGACGCACCCCGCCGCCGGTATTATAATAAGAGAGCCGGGTCCTCCCCGGCATACACACCGAGGTGTTGCGCAGTTGGTAGCGCGCGTGGTTTGGGACCACGAGGCCGCAGGTTCGAGTCCTGTCACCTCGACCAGCAAAATGCCGTAGATTCTAACGAATCTACGGCATTTTCTTTTTCAAGTACACTTTAGTACACACTTGCCCATTTTCTCTGCAAGCTGTGTACTAAATCATTATACGCATCAGGCCGCGCTTCTTTCAGCGCATCCGTAAGGTCTACATTTGACACTGCCCGTAAAAAGTCACTGCCGCCAACAGCAGCCCTCACAGGAGGCTCTGCGGCTTCGTAGTAGCGCACCGGATCTTGTTCCATATTTTCGTGATCCGTAAACTCCTTTATAAACAGTTCGCACCTCTTGACGTGCGGGGGCAATTATAGCATACTGGAAGGGAAAAGCAGCTAAGCGGGGAAACAGCGGGTTGCTTTTCCTCTGCCCGCCTCTCCGCTATAATAAAAGCAACGGAGGTGACCCTGATGGAAACAAAAGATGTGATTTTACAGCTGCGCACCCAAAAAGGCTTGTCCCAGGACGAACTGGCCGAGCGTATCCTGGTGACCCGGCAGGCGGTATCCCGCTGGGAAAACGGAGAGACCGTGCCCAACACCGAAACGCTGAAGCTCCTATCCAAAGAGTTCGATGTATCGATCAACACGCTGCTGGGCGCACCGCGGCAGCTGGTGTGCCAGTGCTGCGGCATGCCGCTGGAGGATGCCATCATCAGCCACAACAAGGATGGCTCCCCCAACGAGGACTACTGCAAATGGTGCTACGCCGACGGCACCTACACCTACAGCAGCATGGACGATTTGATCGACGCATGCGTCCGGCACATGACCGACGAACACTTCACCGAGGAACAGGCCCGTGCCTACATGCGGGACCTGCTGCCCACGCTGGACTACTGGAAACGCTACGACGAGCTGAGCGACAACGGTCAGTTTGAGGCGTTCAAGCGCCAGCTGATGCAGGAGATCAACGACCTGCACGTGGAGGGCCTGCCCAAAGTGGAAAAGCTGAACGCGCTGGTAGGGCGGTATGTGAACCTGGCCTATCCGCTGCCCAGCGGTGCGGCGGTAAATTTTTTGAACGACCAAACGACCTATCTGGGCACCCAGCTGGAATCGGAGTTCGGCGGTGAGCGCTGCTTTGGCGTGCTGGCCGGGATGGATTTTATCCTGATCTCCACCTACGGTCCCGAGGGCGAAGCCCCGGAACTGGTGCTGTACAAGAAGCGCTAAGACGCTTGCGTGCCGCTTGATAAAATCACGAAAACATGAGGACTTTAAGCGATGAAACAGAAAATCAAAGTGCTTTTTATCTGCCACGGCAACATCTGCCGCAGCCCCATGGGAGAATTCATTTTAAAAAGCTTGGTTGCAAAGGCCGGTTGGACGGACCGCTTCACCATCGCCTCGGCAGCGGTCAGCCGGGAGGAGATCGGCCACCCGGTTTATCCCCCTGCCAAGCGGGAGCTCGCCAGGCACGGCATCTCCTGCGCCGGAAAAACCGCCGTGCAGGTATGCGCCGCAGACTATGACCGGTACGATTACCTTCTTTATATGGAACAGTCCAATTTACCCCGGCTCCTGCAAATCACAGGGCCGGACGTTGCCGGAAAATGCCGCAGGCTCTTGGACTTCACCGGCCGCCCCGGTGATATCGACGATCCGTGGTACACCGGAGACTTTACAGGCGTGTACCGGCAGCTCTTAGCCGGCTGCCAGGCATTTTTGTCCCAGTTGGAGGAATCTCATGAACTATGATCGTCTAGAAACAGAATTGGCAAGTCTCCCCCTCTATGGGTATTTTTTTCTAAAGACCCGGGATTTGACCTTTACGGAGCGCGTCCGTTGGATCTGCCGGCATGAGTGCCAGATGTACGGAAAAACCTGGGCCTGTCCTCCCGCCGTGGGCTCTGTGGAAGACTGCCGGGCAAAATGTCTGGCTTATCCCAACTACCTGCTCATCTGTACCGTAACAGAGGTGGATGACATCGCCGACATCACCGCCACCTTAGCAACCCGGGCGGAACATGAAGCCGTCACCCGCCGGGTAGAGGCCCTCATCCGGGCGGAGGGACAGGAGATCTACACCCTGTCTACAGAGGCGTGCGCCATTTGCGAATCCTGCGCCTATCCCTCCGGCCCCTGTCGGCATCCTGAGCAGATGCACCCCTGTATCGAAAGCCACGGCATTCTCTTGACCCAAACCGCAGAGGAATGCGGCGTTCCCTTTCAATACGGCGACAATGTGGTTACCTGGTTCAGCATGATTTTCTTTCGGCCGCCCACAGGTCCGTCCGCGACACAGGCCTCCGAAAAATGAACCGGGAGCCGCCTCTGATTGGAGGCGGCTCCCATGGGAGACTATTTTACTTTGCTCTCTGCTAGGAAAGGCGCGGCATCCTGCATAAACCGGCTCAGCTCCTCCTGGGTACATTCCATGACCACCCGCAGGGGGCTGTGGAAATCCAGGCTGAACATCCCCATAAAAGACTTGGCGCTGACCTTTTGCCGGGGGGTCGTCACATAGACTTCAAAGGGCTGCACGGTTGCTACCTGCACAAAGGCTTTGATTTCTTCCACTGTAGAAAGTCTGATGGCAAATTCACACACGAATCGTAACCTCCAACGCTGTACCGGCGAAGCACAAAGCACCATCCTTCCTATGGAGCCTGTGTACTTCGTACACTGCTGTTTATTATATTACAGAAGCGTGGCCTGTTTCAATTGGCAGTTTAAGCCAAGCTTTTTGGGACCACCTGAGGTTTTTTGGTGATATTAACATGAAATTTGCATTTTATACCCTAGGCTGCAAAGTCAATCAGTACGAGACCCAAGCCATGGAGCAGCAGGTCCTGGCCATGGGGCATACCCTGGGCCGTTTTGAGGAAGCCTGCGACTGTTACGTCATTAACACCTGTACCGTAACCGCCGTGGCAGACAAAAAAAACCGCGCCGTCATTCGCCGCTGCCGGCGGCAAAATCCCCGCGCCATCATCGGCGTCTGCGGCTGCTATGCCCAGATGCAGCCGCAGCAGGTACGGGCTCTGGATGTCGACGTCATCTCCGGAAGCGCCGGGCGAGAAGCGTTTATCCACCGGATGCTCCTGTCTGCAAAGGAGAAACGGCGCATCGAGCAGGTGGACCCGGCGCTTCAGCGCCGGGACTTTGAGCTTCTCCCGGCCGGCGGCCTGGAAACGCGCACCCGGGCTATGCTGAAGGTTCAAGACGGCTGCAACAACTTCTGCTCCTACTGTATCATCCCCTACGCACGCGGTCCGGTGCGCTCCGCGCCTTTGGAAACCGCTGTAGCCCAAGGGCTCACCTTGGCAAAAGCGGGCTATCGGGAAATTGTCGTCACCGGCATTGAGATTGCATCCTGGGGCTGGGACCTAAAAGACAGAGGGAATTTAACCGATTTGGTCGAATCCCTATGCTCTGCATTGCCGGAGGTTCGGATTCGCCTGGGCTCTCTGGAACCCAGGGTCGTCACCGAAGAATTTTGCCGCCGCCTGTCCCGTTTTTCCAACCTGTGCCCGCAATTCCATCTGAGCCTGCAATCCGGCAGCGACGCCGTGCTGACCCGTATGCGGCGGAAATACCACACGGAACGGTACCTGCAGAGTGTGACGCTGCTTCGCACATTCTTTCCCGGCTGCGCCTTAACCACAGACCTCATTGTAGGCTTCCCCGGAGAGACGGAAGCCGAGCTGTCCGAATCCCTGTCCTTTGCCAGGCAGTGCAGATTTGCCGCCATGCACGTGTTCCCCTATTCCCGGCGTCCCGGCACCCCGGCCGCCGAAATGCCCGGCCAGCTTTCCAAAACAGAAAAAGAAGCTCGCAGCGCCCGAGCCCTGGCGGTCGCCGCCGAGCTGGAGCAGGCATATTTGACAGAGCAAGTGGGCAAAATTTTAGAGGTACTCTTTGAAGAGCCTGCAGGCTCCGGCCTGTACGCCGGTCATGCGCCAAACTACGCAAAGGTCTACGCCCCCGGCTCCAATCTGCACAATGTCCTTCGGCCCGTGGCCATCACCGGCATGTATCAAGATGGGCTTTTGGGGGAAATTTTGGAGTGAAACCCAAAAAATTTTTCAAAAAGCCGGAATTTCCTCTTGACAGAATCTCCAGAATTTCCTATAATAATGAGGCTGTTCCGGCGGAAAACTGCTGGAGCGGCACATGGCGGCATAACTCAGCTGGTAGAGTACCCGGTTCATACCCGGTATGTCATCTGTTCGAATCAGATTGCCGCTACCAGGCCCGTTGGTCAAGTGGTTAAGACACCGCCCTTTCACGGCGGTAACATGGGTTCGAGTCCCGTACGGGTCACCAGAAAATGCGTCAATCAATCCGGTTGACGCATTTTTTTATGCAACGGCTCTGGACTGCGCAATTTCATGGACCCATAGGGCCCCGCCGCGCCCTTCTGTACAGCACGGTGCTTGCGAAAAGGGAGCTCCCTCTGGGACGCTCTCTTTTTCTATCCGGGGGCTTCTCTCCGGCGCCGGCAGCCCTGCATGACACAGCCTGATACTATAAAATTTTTACCGGGAGGAACTTTATGGAAGCAACATTACAAACAGAAAACAAAATGGGTACCATGTCTGTGGGACGGCTTTTGGCCAATATGGCATTGCCTATGGTTGCCTCCATGCTGGTCCAGGCTCTGTATAACGTGGTGGACAGCATATACGTTTCCCAAGTCAGTGAGAACGCCTTGACCGCAGTCTCCATGGCCTATCCCATCCAGAACTTGATGATCGGCTTTTCCACCGGCGTCGGCGTCGGCATGAACTCTCTGTTGTCCAAGTGTCTGGGCAGCAAAGAGCACGACCGGGGAAATCGGGCTGCCGGAAACGGACTGGTCCTTTCCGCTGTCTGCTGCGTACTGTTTATGCTCTTCGGCGTTTTTGGCACAGGTCTATTCTTCCGGGTGCAGACGGATATTCCCGAAATCTACAACGGCGGCGTTCAGTATTTGCAGATTTGCACCCTGTTTTCCTTCGGTCTCTTTGGGGAAATCCTATTTGAGCGTCTCCTCCAGGCCACCGGCCGAACCATGTATACCATGATCACCCAAGGCATCGGCGCCGTATTAAACATTATATTAGACCCGCTGTTTATTTTCGGAGGCTTGGGAATTCCTGCCATGGGCGTCGCCGGCGCGGCCGTCGCCACCGTCATCGGCCAAATTGTGGCGTTTTTCCTGGCTCTCCTATTCCATCTGCGCAAAAATCCCGAGGTGACCCTCTCCCGGCAGTCTATGCGGCTGCATTGGGACGTCCTCAAGCCCATCTTATCTGTCGGAATCCCCTCCATCGTCATGGTGGCCATCGGCTCTGTCATGAACTTCACCATGAACCAAATCCTGGTCGGCTTCACCTCTACTGCTGTTGCCGTGTTTGGCGCATACTTCAAGCTGCAAAGCTTTATCTTCATGCCCGTCTTCGGGCTGACCAACGCCATGGTCCCCATCGTGGCCTATAATTTCGGCGCCAGGAAACCAGCGCGGATTCAAAAATGCATCGTCCTGAGCTGCATCTGCGCATTTTTGTTTATGCTATGCGGCTTTGCCGTGTTTCAAATTACGCCGGAGCTTCTTCTGGCCATGTTCCATCCCACGGACACATTTCTCTCCATGGGCAGTCAGGCGCTTCGGATCATCAGCTGGGGCTTCCCCATTGCCAGCTTCTGCGTCGTCCTCAGCGCGGTATTTCAGGCGTTGGGGATCGGTCTGTACGCTACCATCGTCTCCCTGGCCAGACAGTTGTTGGTCCTGCTGCCTGTAGCCTACCTTCTGTCCCTGTCCAACCGGCTGGAGCTGGTGTGGTGGTCGTTCCCAGTGGCCGAACTGGTCTGCATCATCGTGACGCTTTTCTTCTTCTACCGGGTCTACCGGCAAAAGCTGCGCCCCATTTCGGAGGCTTCCGTCTCCGGCACTCCCGGCCGGCCCTGACACTTTTTGCTATTTTTTCTCAAATTTTACATGGATTTGATGAAACTCGGCGCAAAATCCTGTATAGTTAAAAATGCGAAAATTTGATGTTAAATTTGTAAGAAGTTGAGGAGGACAGAAATGGACATCTTCCACGTATTTTACTTGTTCGGCGGCCTGGCCCTGTTCCTATTCGGCATGGATCTCATGGGAAAAGCCCTGGAGCAGCAGGCCGGCGGCAAATTGCAGAAAATCCTAAGTACCCTGACCAGCAATCGCTTCATGGGGCTCTTGCTGGGCTTGGCCGTCACTGCAGTCATCCAGAGCTCCAGCGCCACAACCGTCATGGTCGTCGGCTTTGTCAACAGCGGCATCATGGCCCTGCGGCAGGCCATCGGCGTCATTTTGGGGTCCAACATCGGAACCACCGTGACCAGCTGGATCTTAAGCCTTTCCGGCGTACAAGGGGACAGCTTCTGGCTTCAGATGCTCAAGCCCACCAGCTTTAGTCCCATTTTGGCCCTGATCGGCATTATTTTGTACATGTTTTGCAAATCGGAGAAGAAGAAAGGCATCGGCACCATCTTGTTGGGCTTTTCCATTCTCATGACCGGTATGAGCACCATGTCCTCCGCTGTGGAGCCCTTGGCGGAAGAGGCCTGGTTTACCTCTCTCTTTGTCCGCTTTACCAACCCCATTTTGGGGCTGCTCGCTGGCGCTCTCCTCACCGCCGTGATTCAAAGCTCCAGCGCCAGTGTGGGCATCCTACAGGCGCTCAGCGCAACCGGCGCCATCACCTACGCCAGCGCCATTCCCATCATTCTGGGGCAGAACATCGGCACCTGTATCACCGCAATTTTGGCCTCAACCGGTACCAATAAAAACGCCCGCCGTGCGGCTATGATTCATCTGTATTTTAATATCATCGGATCTGTGATATTCCTCTGTGCCTTCTACCTCTTAAACAGCATTCTGCACTTCCCGATTATGGGGCAGGCCATCGATGTGGTGGGGATTGCCACCGTGCACAGCTGCTTCAACATCGGCGCCACCATACTCCTGTTCCCATTCTCTCGGGGATTGGAGCGGCTGGCCATGCTGACCATTCCGGATTCCCCCGAGCCGGCCCCTCCTGGACCCCCTCCTGCTGGCCACACCTGCCGTCGCGGTGGAAAGAAGCTTTACCACCACAGCGGACATGGCGGAAATGGGCCGCCAAGGGGTCTGCCTGGCCATCGGACTGATGCACAAATGGGAAGAAAAAAAGGCGTCGGAGGTGAACCGGCTGGAAGCGGAGACCGACCGCTACGAAGACGCCATCGGGACCTATCTGGTTCAGCTCTCCAACCGCAGCATGAATCTGGCAGACAGTCACATGGTCAACACCCTGCTACACACCATCAGCGACTTCGAGCGCATCAGCGACCATGCCCGGGACCTAGTTCAAACAGCAGATGAAATCCGGCAGAAGAAAATTGTATTTTCCTCCCCGGCGCAAAAGGAGCTGCAAGTCTTAGAATCGGCCTTGTCGGAGCTTTTGTCCATTACCGTATCCTGTTTTCGGGAGAAAAACCTGTCCACCGCCCATCAAGTAGAACCGTTGGAGCAGGTGATCGACGATCTGGTGCGGAAAATTAAGATGCACCACGTAGAACGTTTAAAAGACGGCAGCTGCTCCATTGAATACGGGTTTGTCCTGGAGGATTTGCTCACGGGTTACGAGCGAATTGCCGACCACTGCAGCAATGTGGCCGTGGCTATGATTGAAGTTGCAGAGGGGAGCTTTGACACCCACCAGTATCTCACCGGACTGAAAAGCGGCGGCAACGATGAATTTGATCTTTTTTACGATCATTTCCGCAATCGCTACCAGCTTGACAGCGGATCGGTAAATTCCTGACGCTGAGGCAGTTGTCTCAAAATAGAACTTTTTAAAAAGTAACCCAACATTTACGGCACAGAAAACGAGTTTTTCCGTTTTCTGTGCCGTTTTTACAACTTTACTAACAGAACATTTGCAATCAATGTGCGTTGAGACGCCCCTTTTTTTGTATCTTCGCGGAAGCCCTCCGCGCCTGCACGACAAGCGGCAGCCGAGCAATCCCCTCCGTCATCCCGGCATCTCGGCGGAGCCGTGGCGATGGGGTAGACGCGCTCTGAGGTCTGTCTGGTTGCCGCTTTCCAATCCGCCCCGGTTAGCAGTGCGCCATACCAAACCAGGCCTATCGCCATAAACGGGCAGGAGACCGGAACCCCCGCAAGGGGGCCCGGTCTCCTTTGTCATGGTTAAACTGCTGTTGAACTTAGAAATTCTCCAGGAACCGCATGAGGATGGCGGCAGCCTGGGCGCGGGTGGCTGTGCCCTTCGGCGCCAGCGTCGCGGCGTCTACGCCTTCCACGATACCGTTGCCGATGGCCCATGCCATCGCCTCCCGGGCATACGCGCTCACTTGCTCTGCATCGGCATAGTCTCCCAGATCCGCCTTCTCACTCACGTCCATGTTCTGCGTCTGGGCGTACCGGTACAGCAAGCTCACCAGCTGCTCCCGGGTTACCATACTTTGAGGAGCAAATCTTTCCGCATCCACTCCCTGGACGATTCCAGCTTCCCAAGCCCATACCAGGGCCCGGTAGTAGTACGCCTCTGCATCCACGTCCGTGAAGTCCACAGTGCCTTCTACCTCCGGCG
>OHTI01000826.1_pt1 | contig 9789 bp, 6 predicted proteins | sample 1578941 | NCBI WGS metagenome assembly OHTI01 (sample SAMEA3879609, study PRJEB24766) | human gut metagenome | biome: human-associated habitat; feature: feces | place: USA | collected 1985/1987
AGTAATCTGAAGCATGGAACCGTCAATAGGATTACCGTCTACAACACATGTCGATTCCTTATGTGCACTATAAGTATTAATTTTAAGTCCTTTTCCGTCTTTTCTTTCAAGTAAATCCGCTCCGATTGAAACAACATCTGCTTTTAAGGTTGCATTGTTTCCATATGTTACAATAGCATCTTTACCCGAAGAACCATTACCAAAATCACAGTAAATAGCTCTGCCCTTATATGTACTATCCTCTTTAAGTGTTCCGCCGCCTGTTGCTTTAAAATTTACAACTGAACTGCTTTGGTCGAGGTTACTGCTGTCTACTGAAGTATTAATAGCGTTATCTTCCACCCATTTAATACTCGATGAGTTAGAATCAACTCGTGAAGTAGAATGATCTTCAAAGTATTTTTTTGCATCATTTGAAAATAAGTTAAGTCCTGTCTCCGGAATATCTGTGTAATCATCGGCTTTTATGGTATATGATGTACCATCTGACATTTCTACAATAAAATCATTTACTACTTTAAGAGTAAACGATTTTTCATTCCAATAAGGTTTTACACTAAATGATGCTGAACTGTTTATTTGTTTGATTATATTTGAACCTTCTGCTGTGAATTTTTGAGTATTACTGTCAGTAGCAAAATCGCTAGTAGGAAGAATAGTTTGATTGAAAGAATAAGGAAAGTATGTATTGCCGTTGCTGTTCTTAATTTTATTGTTATAATAAACAGTTTCTTTTTCATCGGGACCAATTGATAATGTAATATTACTACTATGAATTGACATATCGATATTTCCATTAAATTCCATTGGTTTTATATTGTACCAAAGATAATTAAATTCTTTGCCTGAATACATATCATAATATCCACTAGCTGTTGGCATTTCGGATGGTGAACAATAAATGTAGTAGTCTTTCCATCCTTTAGTAAATGTTGTTCGAGGTGTATTGGAGTAGCTGTTTGAATTTGGATCTGTGTTGAAAGCTCCATTGTCATTCAAAATATAAACTCTTTCTTTGCCCTTTTCCCAGTTACCTTCGTAAGCTGAATGTATGTCCTTTAGTTTGCCGTTTGTATCAACCATAGAACTATACATATCAATACTGTTAACCCTTTTGTATTCTTCACTGTTTGTAGCAATTTTTACAGCACTTTTTTTGGTATTTTCTGAAAATAAATCAACGGCTGTATTGTTGTCACCTAAGTTAATATAATAATATCCTTTTTTATACTCTACTGTTTTAGTTATTTGCTTGCTATTATTATAAGTCATAAGCTTACAATCTTTAGTAAAGTATATTACAACACCTTTATCGGTATTATAAGAGCTGCCGGAGTATTTAAGTGTAATGCCGGATTCGCCAGTGGCCGGACGACATACCATATTTCCGCCAATTACAAGATATTTACATTCTAAGGCTGTACCGTAAGCGTCTGAGTTTGTGTAAAAACTTATATCAACTGCTTCGGAATTATAGTCACTTTTTACTTTTGATCCGGTGTAATTGCCTAAAAAGTAAATGCCGTTATCATATGCTGTAAATTTAAGTCTACTATCACCGTTACTTGTACTTTTTACTGCTTTATCAAATACAAGAGGAAAGCAAGTTGTGAGTGGTGTACTGCCAGATTCGTTTTTAGGAATATAAATTATTGATTTATTGTCATTGTCAGTATCATAGTCCTGTAAGGTACGAAATGTGGTATCTCCTTCGTTTAAAGTTTTTCTTACAGAACGAAGAAGTGAAAATGAAGTTTGATCACCAAGCATTAAAAATTTATTGCCGGTCGGTGAAGTAATTGTTTTTTGCTTCATAGTGAGGTTAGCTATTTCTTCTTTTTCAACTAAATTATATTTTACATCAAATTTGGTTGAAAGATCACCTGTATTTCCATCACCTGAATAGTCATATTTATTTTCTTTGCCAACGGCAGTCATAGTGTAACTACCGTCTGCATTTTTAGTAATTTTAATATAAGCATTACCTATTATAGTATAACTTGCATGAGATGGATTGTTAATCCATTTTAATGCAAGTTCAGAGCTGGTGAATTCTTCTACATGAACATTCGGATCTCCTTCAACATAGTAAAAAACATAGTAAAGTGATCCTGAATCAGGTAATGAAAGTTTACCGTCGTTTAACAGTTCTTTTGCTATATCAAGTGCACTTTTTGCTGATACATATGCCTGACGGGAGTTCATTGTAGTACCGGTTTCTTTTTGCTGGAGCATTGCAATAGATAAGAAAGTAGTTGTCGATAAAAACAAAACTGCAGCCAAAGCTATTGCAAGAACCATGGAAATACCTTTTTTGCTGTTTATCCTTCTTTTCTTTGTGTGAAGTTTCTTCATAAAGATCTCCTTTCATCTGCTATGAATTATCACTGTTAGGCTGTGATAACTGAATACATACCGAACATTGCCTGTACGATAGAAATTACAACGAAACCTACGATACCTGCGATAATGATTGTCATTGCAGGTGTCATTGCGTCTGTCATACGCTGTGTAGCGTCGGTTGCCTGTTCGTCGTACATATCTGCCATTTTGTTAAGGGAATCACTGAGCATACCGCTTTCCTCACCGACTCTTATCATTGATACAAAGAGCGGATCGAAAGCTTTTGGATATCTTGAAAGAGAAATATTGATCGGTGTACCGATTCTTACATCTTCAATTACCTGGTTAAGACAGTCGGACATAAATTTGTTGCCTACTACATCTCTTGAAAGTTCAAGTGAGTAAAGAATGTTTACACCGGAAGAAGTAAGTGTTGCCATCATATTTGCAAATCTTGTAAGCTGGTTAAGTCTTAAAACTTCGCCGATAATCGGGATTTTAAGCTGGAATGTTGACCACCACATACAGAATGAATAGTTCTTTTTGTAAAGAATTCTGAGTGTAACTACAATTGCAACGATAATAAGAACAACGAGCCAGCCGTAATGAAGAAGTACATCTGAAATACCCATTGTAATCTGCGTCATTATCGGAAGTTCAGAGCCGAAGCTCTCGAACAAGTCTTTAAATGCAGGAAGTACCACAATACTCATTACAATAATAAGCGCAATTGTAAGAATAAGGAGGAAGATAGGGTAAATCATTGCACCCTTGATCTTGTTCTTAAGTGTGATTTCCTTTTTGAGAAGACTAACGCACTTATCAAATGCTTCATCAAGTCGACCGTTTGCCTCACCTGTTTGAATAATGTTTACATAAACAGTCGGGAAAGTTTTAAATGAGCTTAGCGACTGCGAAAGAGTAATACCGTTGTAGAGGTTTGCAGTTATTTCCTGTAAAATTCTCAACATATTCTTATCTTTTTCAGTGTCACACATTACGGCCATTGCAACCGAAAGCGAAATACCCGAACGAATCATCAATGCCATCTGGTGCATAAATGTAAGAAGTCGCTTGTTACTGATTTTTAATGTATGCACATCTTTTGAACCGCCAAGATCACGCTGCCAGATTGGTATATCTTCCTGCGAACCTTTTTTTACTTCATCAATTGAAATAGCGATAAGACCACGCTGTTCAAGCTTTCGCTTAACCTCTTCCTTGGTGTTTGCTGTCATACGGTTACGATATTTACGGTTTTTTTCGTTTACCGCTACATAAGAAAATTCCATTATTTTTACCTCCTGTTAAGATAAGCGTTTGTGCTGTTTTGCGGGAGATTAGAATACTGTGGCATTGGAGCGGTCAACTGCTGCGGTGTTTGCTGTGGTATTCCCGGTACGCCCGGCTGCGGAGAATTGTTGCCGCCTGTAAGTATTGCGTTATCAGCCACATCGTAACTGTACTTGTCGGCAGTTTCTTTTGAAATAAGTCCTCTTTTGAGGAGGTTTTCGATACTTAACTTTCTTGTAATCATACCTGTCTGCTGGTTCAAAGAAATCATCTGTTCAATCTGCGGAATCTTATCTTCACGGATAAGGTTAGCGATAGCAGAATTAACAAACATAATTTCAAATGCGCCGATACGGCCCGGACGGTCTGATCTTGGAAGCAAACGCTGTGAAATTACTGCCTTAAGTGTGGTTGAAAGCTGGCTGAGTGCCTGTTTTTGACGCTCAACAGGGTACATATCTATAAGACGGTCGATTGTTTTTGCGGCACTCTCTGTATGAAGTGTTGAAAAAACAAGGTGGCCTGTTTCTGCTGCACGAAGAGCGATTGACATTGACTCAAGGTCACGAATCTCACCCATGAGGATAATATCAGGGTCTTCACGAAGAGCCGATTTAAGTGCTGTCGAGTAAGTTTCACTGTCTTGGCCGACTTCTCTCTGGTTAATAATACATTTTGCAGGGGAGTGCATATACTCAACAGGGTCTTCAATTGTGATAATGTGCAGTTCTTCTCGATGGTTAATTTCATTGATAAGAGCTGCAAGTGTTGTTGACTTACCGCTACCGGTAGGACCTGTTACAAGTACAAGACCTTCCTGCAGGTTAAGAATTTTTGCAATAGACTGCGGCAAATTTAAATCGCCGAGTTTTGGAGGATTCAATTTGATTACACGCATTACAAGCGTCGCACCGTGGCGCTGCTTGAATGCATTAACTCTGAATCGTGCGAGGTTTCCAAACTGATAAGCCGAGTCGATATCGCCTGTGTTGCAGAACTTAAGGTAATCGGCAGGCTCAAGAACCTCGTCAATATACTTCATAACTGTGTCCTCGTCAAGAATCTCTGTGCCTTTGTAGCTCATAATTTTACCGTTTTTACGGTAAGAAGGCAAGTTATTGCTTGCAAGGTGAATATCAGACGCACCGTTTTCAACGGCAAATCTGACCATCTCATCAAATTCCATAAAACTTACTCCTTAATCTTCCTGATAGATTTCTGATACAGTGTCAATGAATGTATCAAATGATATAATACCGTCATACAACAGCTTTTTAAGGTTATCACGAAGTGAAATCATACCCTCTTCTCTTGCTATTGTGTCAATTTCATCTGTGGTTTTACCGAGATGAATGGCATTTTTAATTGCTCTTGAAACAGGCATAACCTCGTGAACGGCAATTCTTCCCTTATAACCTATGTTGTTACAAGCAGGGCACTGACCCGGTTTGTAAAGTGTGAGTTGCTTGGTGATAGGGAGTCCGAGAAGTCTAAGCTCGTCATCTGTTGCATCATATGCTTGCTTACACTCCGGGCAAAGTCTTCTTACAAGCTTTTGGGCAATAACGCCGAGCATAGAAGAAGATACCATATAAGGTTCAACACCCATATCAATAAGTCGGACAACCGAGCTGGCTGCGTTATATGTATGGATTGTTGAAAGTACAAGGTGACCTGTGATAGCGGCTCTTGCTGCGATATCTGCGGTTTCCTGGTCACGAATCTCACCGATCATAATAATATCAGGGTCCTGACGGAGGATAGAACGAAGAACGCTTGCAAATGTAAGTCCTGCTTTTTCATTGATATTAACCTGTGTAGCACCCGGCAAAACCATTTCGACAGGGTTTTCAACTGTTACAATGTTTTTGTCTTCGGTGTTAAGAGATGAAAGAGCAGCGTAAAGTGTGGTTGACTTACCTGAACCTGTTGCACCCGAAAGAAGAATGATACCACGGCTTGATGTCAAAAGCTGGTCGAATTTCTCAAGGTTTTCGGGGAGAAAACCGATGTTCTTTTTATCAAGCTTCATACCGAGTGCGGTTGTAATTCTGATTACGATTTTTTCGCCATAAACACAAGGAAGAGAAGATACACGCATATCAATTTTTTGATTATTGATATTATAGTGAATTCTACCGTCCTGCGGAATTCTTTTTTCCGCAATGTTCATACCGCTGATAAATTTAATACGGCTCGTTACAGAGGGAGCAAGCTCCTTGCTTGAGTCCATATATTTAATAAGTTTACCGTCAACACGGAAACGAATTACCAATTTCTTTTCCTGAGGCTCAAGGTGAATATCAGATACACGCTGTCTTACAGCCTCGGCTATCATATTGTTTACAAATTTAATGATAGGCTGATCTTCGATATCTTCCTGATCTTCGGTAGATACCGTGTCCTCGGTTTTTTTCATCTGGCTCTGTACAAATTCCTGAGCCTCGTCTATTACCGCTTCTTTGTCCGACACACTGAAAATTTCGTCAAGTTTGATTTTAAGTTGTGTAGGAGTACATATAGCGGTTTTTATTTTTCTTTTTGTATAGTTGTTGAGAGTATAAATTGCTTTATAATCAAGCGGATTTGTCATGGCAATCAAGAGATAATTGCCTTCAATGGTAAGCGGCATAACGCCGAGGTCTTCCATCATCTGCTCCGGAATGAGCCGGGCTACATCGTCTGATATGTAGTAGGAAGTAAGGTCAACAAGCGGCAAATGCATTTTCTTTGCCATAAGGTCATAAATCTGCTCCTCTGTGACAACGCCTTCTTTTATTAACGCACGTTCAAGAGTAAGAGTATTGTCTTCCGTATAAAGCATTTCAATACGCTTTAATGTTTTTAAACTTACTATACCGCTTTTAACGAGATCGTCACTCAAGTTAAAAACAGAGTTTTTCATATATGATCATCCTTTCACGGGAATTGACAAGATTAATAGCTAAGGCTGAAAAGACCGAAGTAAAGGTCTAAACCGTAGTTAATTACATTGACTAAGAACAAACTGCAAAGTGAACCGATGCAGAGAAACGGGCCAAAGGGGAAATAGCTTGAAACTTCGTTTTTTGAAAATATTTTTTTGATAAGCAAAAATATTATATAAAGGAAAGCTATAAATACGGCGATTAAAAGTCCTGAAAATACCATAGGAAAACCGAGGCAGGCACCGAGTGCAAGCATAAGTTTTACATCGCCGAAGCCCATTCCGTTCTTTTTGAGAAGTACAATAGAAAATAAATTTATAAGCATAAGCGAAATACTCCACCATTCTTTAATAAAGATTTGCTGCGTGAAAAGGTCGGTTATTGCAAGCGCAACACAAAGCACTGCAAGTGCAATTGTGAATTGGTCGGGAATAATTGTATATTTAAAGTCACTCATAGCTATGAGGAGCATTGTAATCGAAATTAATAAAAAGAAAATCGTGTAATAAGAATAGCCGAAAAACGCAAAGATGCCTAAGTTAAATATAGCAAACAAAGCGGAAGTGTAAATTCCGCTTTGTTTGAAAATATACCTTGTGCCAAAAAGACTTTCGTCCGGCTCTTCATCATAGTCGCATAGCCATTTTGCAGGCACGACATTCATAAGCCTGTATGCGAGCATACAGAGTACAACTGACAGTATTAAAATTACTGCGAGAGTTATATAGGTTGAAATTTGTGAAAAGTCGATTGGAAGTAAATTAGCCATAGTAAAGTCCTTATAATTATGTAGTTGGTTCTGTTGAATCGGTAGAATCTGTATTATTTACAGCTTGCTTTGTTGTGTCAAAGTAGTAAAGTGTTACATTAAATGAAGTAGCATATTCTTTGCTGTCTTCAATTTCTGACATTGAAAGCGAATCAATAAAGTAGCAGCCTTTTGATTCCTGTTCAAGATAATGGATAAGCTGTAAAGTTTTATCCTTTGCGCCGGTATAGCTGAATGTAAGGTCTGTGTAGTAAAGCGGAATGCCGCCCATAGATGTTCTGCCCTGTGCGTCCTGCACGCCTTCACCACGGGTAAGTGATGTCATATCAATACCGAGGTCGGCAAAAATATCCTGCAAATCCTTAACGGAGGACTTAGCGTCAACATAGAGGTTTTCCTGATTTTCATTATACTGCTTTGTCATTTCGTCAATTTTGGTTTCGACACTTGTCTGATTTGCAAGTACATCGTCGCAGTCGGCAATTTTTGCTGTGATAGCAGCATGGTCATCATTATACTTAGAAAGGTTAGTGAATGTCGGCATTACAAGTGCAAGCAAAATAATTACAAATACTATGAGAAGTGCAACAAACACAATAATCGGTACCGGTATTTTAGTCTTTTTCATTTTTGTTTCCTCCCTTAGTTTTCGCTGTTGTTTTCAGTATCACTTGCAGTTTTACTTGATTGTGACTGAGTTATGTCTGTTGTAAGCTGAGCTGTAAGACTGTACTGACCGGTTTCTGTATTTGTAGAAACCGAGAAGTTTTCGCTCATAGAGAAGAAACCGTTGTCTTTAATGTTGTTCTGTAAATCAATAAAGGTAGGAAAGTCTTTAATAAGTCCGTTTACCGGAATGCTGTAGGTTTCGTTGCCGTCGTTTGCGTGAGTTATGCTGTAATTTGTAAAAGTATCCATTTTGTCTACAACCTGGTCATCAAGCTCATTAATTACATCTTCACAATAAAGCTGTGTTCTCGGTAAAAGCTCGGCATCCTGTGACTGATTTGCCAAAGACTGGGTAATGTCATCTCTTTGTTGAATAAGAGTTTTTGCATAGTCGTACTTTGTATCGTTATAAATCATATTATCTACAACGCTTCTGCCAAAGTAGAAACCAAAGAAAGCAACTCCCGCAACACAGAGTATGCCAAGACCGACACAGCCTGCTTTTGCAGCTTTTGCACTGTCATCAAGTGTTTTAGCCTGTTGAGCCTTTAGTCCGTAAATAAGGTTGTTCTCAAATACTGTACCGCAGTTCATAAGTTCGTTCATAAGGAAGTATGAACCGTTTTTGTAGAAGTCATCTCTTGCCTTAAGCGACGGTTCCGGAATTACCGAGCCTGTATTGAATGTATCAGATACAAGCATAACCTCGCCTGCAAGTCCAAAACCTACAAAATAGTTGCGGATGTGAGGAATGTAAGCCAAGAAGTCACTTAAGAATATCTGGTCAATGCTGATGTTGAGCGACATTGTAACAAGGCGAACATTGCGGACGATATCATCTATAAGGTTTTCCGCAATATCGTCAATCTTTCTTTTTGAAGACGCATTTCTGCATTCATTTTTAAATCCGTATCCGGCGGTACGCAGGTAATCAATAGCGGCAGCCGTGCTTAAATCTCTGTCTTCTTCAATTACCTGTAAAATTTCATCTACAGGGGATGTAAATTCGTGACAGTAGAGAGGCACACCGTTTTTGGCGATAAAAACTCTGACTGCCGAATAGTCCATACTGATGAGAGCTACGGTTTTGTTAAAGCTGTAGATTGTCTTTTGAGCAGCATAAATCATTGCCGTCTCTGACGGGATAATCTTGATAAGATTCAGAGAGAAAGACTTAAATCCTGCAACAAGGTCATCCGCAAGTGCTTTCGGCATTGCAAAAGCCTTAGATGTGATTTCTTCGTTGACTTCTTTTGTTTTGTATGCAGAGTAATCCTTGTAGATTACCGAGAAGTCGGAAACCGCCTCGCCGACAAAATCTCTGATTCTGTCAATTGCAAGTCCTTCAATGATTTTTTTGGCACCTCTGATATGCTGATACTCCTGACAGGTAAGGTCGTAGCTTTCTACCATAAGAATAACATCACGAACCTCACTGTGGTTCATTGTGCTTAGTCCGTCTTTTACAAGGCGGGCGAGCAAAGCAGGGTCTTCCCATACGGAGCTTTTGTCTTTTAATACAGCCTTGTCAACAGGAATAATAAGAGGGGAGGAGAAAGAGTAGGCTTTCTTTTCGTTAGGGTCAGCCTGTTTTTTACTGTTACCTTTATTTGCAGTGCCGTTAGCAGCTGCCTCGCCTACGGTTTCGCAGGCTGTTATGCAAAGGTATCTTTTGGCAATCTGCACCAGTACATAATTCATATTTAATACACCACCTGAAAATTTATGCTTGTTTAAGCTTATCAAAACCGTTAAAAAATTTAAACCGATTTGATTATAAAATTACTT
>OHTI01000837.1_pt1 | contig 9591 bp, 9 predicted proteins | sample 1578941 | NCBI WGS metagenome assembly OHTI01 (sample SAMEA3879609, study PRJEB24766) | human gut metagenome | biome: human-associated habitat; feature: feces | place: USA | collected 1985/1987
AATTATTCCGATAAAACTCCCGGTAATTCTTCTGCGGCATCGCTCATATCATCCGCATTCGGAGGTTAATAAAAGATGCTCAATGATATAAACACAAGCTCTTATCACACCCCAATAATGCTTCCGCAGGTTCTGTCCCTGCTGCGTCCGGAACGCGGCGGAACATATGTTGACGGAACGCTCGGCGGCGGCGGGCACTCGCTGGAAATCTGCCGCCGTCTGACAAACGGCAGACTCATCGGCGTCGACCGCGACGAGGTAGCGCTGGAGGCGGCAAAAAAGCGGCTCAGCCGCCACGCGCGCAAGGTTACGCTGGTGCATGATAACTTTGAAAACATTGCCCTGATCCTGGACGCCCTGAATCTGGACAAGATTGACGGGATGCTCTTCGATCTGGGCGTTTCTTCCCCGCAGCTCGACGACGGCTCGCGCGGCTTTTCGTATATGGCGGACGCGCCGCTGGACATGCGCATGGACCAGGGCAGTTCGCTGACCGCCTATGAAATTGTCAACAACTATCCCAAAGACGAGCTGCGCCGGATTCTGTATGAATACGGCGAGGAGCGTTATGCGCCTCAGATCGCGGCGGCAATCGAGCGCGTGCGCTCCGACCGTCCGATCGAGACGACGCTGGAACTGGTGGACATCATCAAATCCGCCATGCCCGAGCGGGCACTGCGCGAAAAGCAGCATCCGGCAAAGCGGAGCTTTCAGGCAATCCGCATTGCCGTCAACGACGAGCTGGGCGCGGTCAGCCGCATGATGCGCGCGTCCATCGACCACCTGAACCCCGGCGGGCGGCTCTGCGTCATCACGTTCCATTCGCTCGAAGACCGCATCGTGAAAAACGCGATGCTTGATGCCGCAAAGGGCTGTACCTGCCCGCCGAGCTTTCCCGTGTGCGTCTGCGGCAGAACGCCGAAAATTCAGGTCCTGACCAAAAAACCAATCATCGCCACCATGGAGGAGGTGCGGGAAAACCCCCGCGCCAGAAGTGCAAAGCTGCGCGTGGCGGTGAAGCTCTGAGTCTAAGAAAGGAGAAGCACCATGGCTGCGGAACGCAATCCATATTACGGCACAAACGGCGCGGCAGCCTATGACGTCTACTCCGCAAACACCGTTCGCCAACCGGTTCGTGAGCCGGAGCGCCGCGAACTTCCGCAGGAGGCGCCCCAGAAGCGCCAGCGCGTCCGCGCCAGAACTGCCATTGCCCCGTTTACGATTCTGGGCGCGGCAATCACGGCATGTATGATGATTCTCGTCATTTTCGGCTACGTGCAGCTGTTTGAGGCGTCCAGCCGGGTCAGCCGTCTGGAAAGCCGGCTCCAGAGCTTACAGGAAGAGCAGCTTCTGCTGCAAAGCAAATACGAAGGAAAGATCGATCTTGCGGCAATTGAGCAGCGGGCGTCAGAGCTGGGACTGCGCAAGCCCTCGCGGGAGCAGATCGTCTACGTCAATCTCACCGGAACCGATCAGGCGGAGATCTATACGACGGAAAAGAGCAGCATCCTCGGCGAAATGATCGGTGCAATCGAGCAGAGTATTTCCGACTTGATTGCATATCTGCATCCGGCGGCGGCATAGAGTAAGGAAGAAGAGCCGCAGGACACAGCAATAGAGCGTGACAGGGGCGGTTTCCAGAGAGTTGTAAACCGCCCTTGTTTTCACAATCGGGCAGAAAGGCAGGAACATGGCACGCAAAATCATCCCCCTGAAACGGGAAAAACACGAACCGAAGCTTTCGCGCGCGGAGCAGTCGCAGCGTGCCAACCGGACCATTCTCCGCAGGACGCTGGTTCTGATGGTGCTGTTCGGCGTGGTGGTCTTCATTCCGCTGATCGTGATGCTTTACAACCTTATGATCCGCGACCACGATTACTATGAGGCGCAGGCGATTGACAACCAGACGCGCTATACGAGTCTGTCTGCCTCGCGCGGGCAGATTTTCGACCGGAATATGAACGTGCTTGCCTCGTCGAAGACGGTGGAGACGGTCTTCATCGACCCCAACGAGATCGCGCAGGAGATGACAAAGCCGGAAAACAGCAATCTGCTGGATCACATCGCGCGCGGGCTATCAGAGATTCTGGACGTCAGCACCGATTTTGTCTACAAGCAGGCGGAGGACAAGGCGTTCCGCTATAAGGTTATCCGCCGGAAGATTCCGGAGGAGCTTGCCGACGAGGTCAGAAGCTTCGTCTCTGAAAACGAGATCAAGGGCGTGTATCTGGAAACTGACGCCCAGCGCTATTATCCCTATTCGTCTCTTGCCGCGCAGGTGATGGGCTTTGTGTCGACCGACAACGTCGGTTCGGAGGGACTCGAGGCATATTACGACTCGTATCTGCAGGGCACTGCCGGCAAGGTCGTCACGACCAAAGGCAACTACGGCTCGGAGATGCTCTATACATATGAAAAGTATTACGATGCCTCCGACGGAGACAGCCTTGTCACGACGATTGACCAGACGGTGCAGCATTATCTGGAAAAAAATCTCGAGACAGCGATCGAAAAATATGATATTATAAACGGAGCGTTCGGCATCGTCATGGACGTCAACTCCGGGCAGATTCTGGCGATGGCAAACCTCGGTAGCTACGATCCCAACAACTATCAGGAAATCTACGATCAGGCGCTTGCCGGGCAGCTGGAGGCGCAGTATCAGGACGCGCTGCTGCTGGACAAAGACTCCAACGCTTATCAGGAAGCGATGAGCGCGTACAATCAGGCGGTGGCGGCGGAGCGCCTGCGCCAGTGGAGAAACCGCTGCGTCTCCGACGGCTATGAGCCGGGCTCGACGTTCAAGCTCGTGACGCTGGCGGCAGCTCTGGACTGCGGCGCGGTCACGGAAAACAGCTCGTTCTACTGCGGCGGTCATGAAACCTTCAACGACCGCGAGCAGGAGGTCTCCTGCTGGAAGGCGGCAGGTCACGGCATGCAGACGACCATGGAGGCGCTGGGGCACTCGTGCAACATTGCCTTCGGTCACATCGGCGTCAACATGACAAGAAAGACGTTTGTCGAATACTTCAAGGCGTTTGGTTTTCTGGAAAAGACCGGCGTGGACCTGCCGGGCGAGGCGTCGGGGCTTTTCTGGGCAGAGGATAAATTCTCCGTTGCAAACCTCATCTCTGCCTCCTTCGGTCAGACCTTCCGTGTGACGCCCATGGAGCAGGTGCGTGCGGTTGCGGCGATCGTCAACGGCGGATATCTTTTAAAGCCTTACGTTGTCAGCCAGGTGCTCGACAGCGACGGCAACGTCGTCAAATCCAACGAGCGGACCGTTCTGCGCCAGGTCATCAGCGAGGAAACGTCTGCGACAATGTGCAAAATGATGGAGTACGTCGTCACCGATGGCACGGCAGGCTCTGCAAAGACCCCCGGCTACCGCGTGGGCGGCAAGACCGGCACCTCGGAAAAAATCGATACCTACGATGAAAACGGCAAGCCGGTCGAGGACAAAATCGTTTCGTTCATCGGCGTTGCGCCGATTGACGACCCCAAATATGTCGTGCTCGTTGCGCTTGATACGCCGAACTACGTCGCCGGCACCAGCTACACCCCGCACAATCAGTATATTTCGGGCGGCCTCATGGCGGCGCCGACGGTCCGCGACGTCTTCCTGGACATCCTGCCGTATCTCGGCGTGGAGCCGGACTACTCGTCGGATGATATCCGCGGCGTCAATATTACGCTTCCCGATGTCATCGGTATGACGGAAGACGAGGCGGCGGCGCTTCTTTCCGGAAAATCCATCACCTACCGCACCGTCGGTCAGTACCGTCTCCGACCAGCTCCCGAGCCCGGGCGCGGAGGTTCCCGGCAATTCCGAGATCATTCTCTATTTCGGAAACGCCGTCAAGACGACCGAGCAGGTCGAGGTTCCGGACTTTGTGGGCTACGGCATTGCGGACGTGGATTATCTGGCAACCAACGCGGGGCTTTATATCCAGGCGAAGGGCACCGACCACCGCGACGAATATGTCACGGTTGCCTATCAGGACATCGAGCCCGGAACAATGGTTGACAGAGGGACTACAATTACAGTAGAATTTACAACCGGCGGAGCATCGGACTGACGCGCCGGAAAAACAGGACAACGAAAGGAGTGCAGCGCATGAAGCTGGCGGAACTTCTGAGCGGAATTGAAATCAAAGAGGGCTGCTACGACCCGGAACTGGAAATCACGGGCGTCAGCTATGACTCGCGGCAGACAAAGCCCGGCGAGGCGTTTGTCGCAATCCCCGGTTTTGCCTCAGACGGCTACCGGTTTATCCCCAAGGCGCTCGAGCGCGGCGCGGCCGTTGTCATCTGCGAGCGCGAGCCCGAGCAGAAGACGCAGTACGTGCAGGTTGCGTCCTGCCGCAGGGCGCTGGCGCGGCTGGGCGCAAACTGGTTCTCGCATCCGGCGGACAAAATGACCATGATCGGTGTGACCGGAACGAACGGCAAAACGAGCATCACGTATCTTCTCAAAACCGTTCTGGAGCAGACGCTGGGTGCGAAGGTGGGTTTAATCGGCACAATTCAGAACATGATCGGAACCGAGGTAATCCACACCGAGCGCACGACGCCGGAGTCCTTTGAGCTGCAGAAGCTCTTTGCGCAGATGGCAGACGCCGGCTGCACGCACTGTGTGATGGAGGTATCGAGCCATGCGCTGGTGCTGCACCGGGCGGACGAAATTTCCTTCGAGACCGGCATCTTCACCAACCTCACCGAGGACCACCTCGATTTCCACAAGACGATGGACGCCTACTGCGAGGCAAAAGCAATGCTCTTTACAAGATGCAGGCACGGCGTGGTGAACACGGACGACGCCTACGCGCAGAAAATCATGGCGCACGCGACATGTAGTCTGCTGCGCTATGCGGAAAAGGACTCGGAGGCGGAGCTTCGGGCGGAAGACATCGAGCTTGCCGCAGACCATGTGGCGTTCACTGCGAAAACGGCGCATGAGCAGGCGCAGGTCCGGCTGGCGATTCCCGGCGGCTTTACGGTCTATAACGCGCTGGCAGTCATCGGCGCTCGGCATTCCGCTCTCCAAAATTGCGGACGCGCTGAAAACCGCGTCGGGCGTCAAGGGAAGGGTCGAGGTTGTCCCGACGCCCGGAAAGCCCTATACGGTGCTGATTGACTACTCCCACACACCGGACAGTCTGGAAAACGTGCTCAAAACCGTGCGCGGCTTCTGCAAGGGACGGGTGATTGCCGTCTTTGGCTGCGGCGGAGACCGCGACCCCTTCAAGCGTCCTATTATGGGACGAATCGGCGCAGAGCTTGCGGACCTGTGCGTCGTGACCTCGGATAATCCGAGAACGGAGGACCCGATGGCGATCATCGACGCGATTGTCTCAGGAATGCAGGAAAGTAAGAACCCCTATGTGGTGATCGAAAACCGCGTCGAGGCAATCGGCTGGGCAATGGCGCACGCGCAGAAGGACGATGTGATTGTCCTGTGCGGCAAGGGACACGAAACCTATCAGGAAATCGGACACGAAAAACGGCACCTGGATGAACGGGAAGTCGTTGCGGATTTTTTGGGGAGAGAAGTATGAAAGAACTGACGTTGAAGCAAATTGCCGACTGGTGCGGCGGAACGGTTGCGCCGGAATATGAAACGGTTCCCGTCACGGGCGTGGAATCGGACTCCCGCAAGGTAGAGGTCGGAGACCTGTTTGTCGCCCTGCGCGGCGAGCGGGTCGACGGACATGATTTTATCCCGTCTGCCAAGACCCTCGGCGCATCAGCCGCGCTGGTCAGCCGCCCGAGCGAGGAGCTTCCGTGCGTGGTGGTCGAAAGCCCACTGCGCGCCTACGGAGAAATTGCAAAGCACTATCGTGAAATGACGGGCGTGAAGGTGGTCGGCATCACCGGAAGCGTCGGCAAGACGACGACGAAGGAAATGATCGCAAGCGTTCTGTCGCGCGATTTCAAGCTCTATAAGAGCGAAGGGAACCACAACAACGAAATCGGTCTTCCCATGACCGTGATGAACATGCCGGAGGACACGGAGCTTCTGGTTGCGGAGCTGGGGACGAACCATCCGGGCGAGATTGCTTACTTAAGCGCGATTGCGCAGCCGGACTATGCGGTCATCACGAACATCGGCATCGCGCACATCGAGTATCTGGGAAGCCGCGAGGGCATTCTGCGCGAGAAGCTTGACATTCTGCGCAGCAGCCTCAAAAACACCGTCGGCATTTTCAACGGCGACGAGCCGCTTCTGTGGAACGTGCGCGACAAGGGCACGCACAAAAAATACTATTTTGGCATCGACAATCCGTCCTGCGACGTGGTCGCCAGCGGAATTCAGGAGCTGGACGATGGCATGCGCTTTCATGTGAGCGGCTTTCATCATGAGTTTGAGCTGTTTGTCCCGGCGCTGGGGCGGCATATGGTCTATAACGCGCTGGCGGCGGCGACGGTCGGTCTTGCCATGGGCGTGAAGCCCGAGACCATCCAGAACGAGCTTTCTATCTTCCGCAATACCGGCATGCGCCAGAAGATCTATGAGAAAAACGGCATGACGATCATTGAAGACTGCTACAATGCAGGTCCCGAGTCGACCGAGGCGGCGCTCGGCGTGCTGGCAAGCGTTAAAACAAGCGGCAAGCGCATTGCGGTCCTTGGCGACATGCTGGAGCTGGGCAACCGCTCGAGCGCAGAGCATTACCGCATCGGACGCATTGCCGCGCAGAAGGCAGACCTGCTTCTGACCTACGGTGCACACTCGGTGCGCACGGTCACGGGCGCGATTACGGGCGGGATGTCTCCCAAGAATGCCGAGCATTTTGATACGCATGAAGACCTCGTGCGCATGCTCAAGATGCGCGCCGGCGAGGCGGACGTTATTTTGTTCAAGGGCAGCCGCGGCATGAAGATGGAGCGGGTGCTGCAGATGTTCCTGGACGATCACGAAGCGTAATACAGTAAGAGAAGAAACCGGAGGAAGAACCTCATGCAGGCAATCATTGTGGCAGTATGCTCGTTCGTACTTGCCGTCGTATTTGGAAAATTACTCATCCCCGTGCTGCGCGCGCTCAAAGCCGGGCAGTCGATCCGCGAAATCGGTCCCAGCTGGCACAACTCGAAGGCGGGAACGCCGACAATGGGAGGACTCGTCTTCATCGCCGCAGCGGCGCTGTGCACGATTGCCGGCGGCTGGCGGAGCATGCTGGCGGGGAATCTCACGCACCTTTATGTGCTGGCGTTCGCGCTGGTTTTCGGCGTCATCGGCTTTCTCGATGATTTCATGAAGGTCAAATATAAGCGAAACCTCGGTCTGACTGCCATCCAGAAGCTTGCTTTGCAGCTGGCGGCGGCGGGCGCGTATCTGGCGCTGCTGCGCTGGAACGGGGATCTGACCTGCGATCTTTACATTCCATTCTGGAACGTCAGCTTCGAGATCAACTGGATTGTCTATCTGATTTTTGCGATGTTCGTCATTGTCGGCTGCGTGAACGCGGTCAATCTCACCGATGGCATCGACGGCCTGGCGTCCGGCGTGACGCTTCCGGTGATGGTTTTCTTCGCGGTGACAGCCTGTATGTGGGGCAAAACGACGCTGGCGCTGCTGCCTGCCGCGCTGGCAGGCGGTCTTGCGGGCTTCCTGATCTACAACTTCCATCCGGCGAAGGTCTTCATGGGAGACACGGGCTCGCTGTTTCTCGGCGGCATGGTCTGCGGGCTTGCCTTTGCGCTCGATATGCCGCTGGTGCTGATTCTGGTCGGCATCATCTACATCATCGAAACGGTTTCCGTTATCATGCAGGTGACATATTTCAAGCTGACCCACGGCAAGCGGATTTTCCGCATGACGCCGATCCACCATCACTTTGAAATGGGCGGCTGGAGCGAGGTCAAAATTTTCACGGTCTTTACTGGCATCACGGTTGTCATGTGCATCCTTGCCTTCCTCGGCGTGCGCGCGCGGTAAGAGCTGTCAAAAAGCAGGGGCTTTTTGACAAAGAGAATGCACCTCGACTGCGCGCATAATTTTGCGCCGAAGGCGCAAAATTCCACACTTGCGAGGTGAAAAGTATTGTTCCGGTCGGCAAAGCCGCCGGATACAATGGATTTCCACTTTATTTCGCCCTGCGGGGCGAAACTCTACGAGGCTTGCATAGAAAGGAGCTTTCCATGCCAAACGGCTCAAATCCGGCTTTTGTCAGCACACAAGGAGAACGCCTGCCGGTCCGCAGGAATAGGGACGGCAGCGTCATGATGGACGAGCGGGGACTGCTCGATCTGCCGTTTCTGGTGCTGGTGGTGCTGCTTGTCACCATCGGCGTCATTATGGTCTTTTCATCGAGCTATGCAAGAGCATATTATAAAGAGGGAAACTCCACCTATTATTTTGCGCGGCAGGCGATTTTCGCGGTGCTGGGCATCGGCGTGATGCTGTTCGTCTCGCGCATCAACTATCAGCTCTGGCGAAGCGTCTCGTTTCTCGTGCTGGCAGGCACGATATTCTTTCTGCTGCTCGTTCCGATTTTCGGTACGGAGGAGGGCGGCGCGAAGCGCTGGATCTGGATTGGCTTTACCTCCTTCCAGCCATCGGAGCTGGCAAAGGTCGCAATCGTCATGACTTTTGCAACGCTCATGTCGACCTACCGCGAGAAGATGCAGACCTTCCGCTACGGCGTTCTGCCGTTCGCGGTGATTCTGCTTGTGATCTGCGGTCTGGTTGCGTTGGAAAAGCACTTTTCGTGCATCCTGATTCTGCTGACCATCGGGGCGTCCATGATGTTCCTCGGCGGAACGGAGCTCAAATGGTTCGGCATCGGCGCGGCAGTCGTCGCAGTGTTTGCGGTGCTGTACCTCAACTTCATGGGCTACGCCAGCGCGCGTGTGACGGCGTGGCGCGACCCTGCCTCCGACCCGGCGGGAGACGGCTATCAGATTCTGCAGTCGCTGTATGCCATCGGCTCAAATATCTGTATCTTCCCGAGGAACACAACGACTATATTTTCCCCATTCTCTGCGAGGAGCTGGGGTTTGTGGGCGCGTTGGTGGTGCTGGTGCTGTTCATGCTGCTGATCATCCGCGGCTATTGGATTGCCATGCATGCACGAGACCGATTCGGTGCGCTCATGGCGGCCGGGCTGACCACGCATCTTGCTTTACAGGTGTTTTTGAACATCGGTGTTGTGACGAATTTCCTGCCCGCGACCGGTATCTCGCTGCCGTTTTTCTCCTACGGCGGCACAGCGCTTCTGATTCAGCTCTTTGAGGTGGGTTTGATTCTGAGCATCTCGCGGCAGAACGATAACAAACTGCTATAGGCTGTCAAAAAGCAGGGGCTTTTTGACAAAGGGAATCTGGTTTGACGGAGGCGTGTATGAACATCGTCTTTACCTGCGGCGGCACGGGCGGACATATTTACCCAGCCATTGCGGTGGCGCGGCTGTTTCAGCAGCGCCAGCCCGGCTGCAGCATTCTGTTTATCGGCGCGGAAGACGGCATGGAAAACAAGATTGTGCCGCGCGAGGGCTTCCGGCTCGAAACGCTGAAAATTTCCAACTTCCAGCGCAAGCTTACCCCGGCGGCAATCGCGCACAATCTGCAGACGGCGGCGCACCTATCCGA
>OHTI01000839.1_pt1 | contig 9579 bp, 3 predicted proteins | sample 1578941 | NCBI WGS metagenome assembly OHTI01 (sample SAMEA3879609, study PRJEB24766) | human gut metagenome | biome: human-associated habitat; feature: feces | place: USA | collected 1985/1987
CGCCCTTGAAAACCTCCGGGGTGCCCCAGTCCCCCTGGGGAATGCGGGCTTTTACGGAGTTGTAGCGCTCCGGGTCCGCAACCAGAGGGGCGGAGAGGTTGGTCTTGATCCACCCGGGGGCAATGGCATTTACGTTGATCCCCAGGTGGCCCCATTCGCTGGCCATGACACGGGTCAGACCCATAACGGCGTGCTTGCTGGCGGTGTAGGCGGTAGTATTGAAGCCTCCCAGGAAGAGAGCATAGAGGCCAGATTGATGATCCGACCGCCGGTGCCCTGACGAAGGAACTGCTTGGCGGCCAGCTGAGACAGGAAGAATACGGTCTTTTCGTTCAGCTGGATCACCTGGTCCCACATTTCCTCGGTGTATTCCAGGGCGGAGGCCCTGGGGCAGATACCGGCGTTGTTCACAAGGATATCCAGGTGGCCAAACCGGGTGACGGTTTCGTCCATGACCCGGGGAAGCTCGGACATCCGGCTGACATCTGCCTGGATCGCCAGAAACTCCCGCCCCAGTCCCCTGACATAGGCCTCTATTTCCGTTGGTGGATGGCGGCTGTAGACGCAGGCAATATCCGCTCCCGCTTCTGCCAGCCCCCGGGTGATCCCGCTGCCAATGCCGGATCCGCCGCCGGTGACCAGCGCCGTCTTGCCCTGAAGGGAAAGCTCCTGCAATACCATTGTGAATGCCTCCTTTGTTTTATGTTGTAAAACTTAGTTTTATTTTTTACAAAACTATATTACAACAGAAACCAAAGAATGTAAATGCATGAAAATAGAAAAATTATCCTTCGGAATTTTGTGCATTATAACGACACTTGTAAAACTTTCCGAGGATCAACACCCGAAGCCTCCATTCAAAAGCAAAAGCCAGTGCCCCGTGGCACTGGCTCAGTTTGCTTTATACATACCCGCAGCCGGAACGCTGGGGACCCTTCATGGCGGAGGTGTACTCCCGCCGGAAGGACATGGTGATCTCTGTCAGCTCCCGCTTGCCGTAGATGTAGTCATCGTACATATCCGCCAGGCCGCCGGCGCATTCGTCGCAGGTGCCCAGCAGACCCAAGGACTCCTCTACGATCCTGCGGCGCTCCTCCTCTGTGGTGTCCTGGATCAGGTAGCTTTTCATAGTTTTTTACTCCTTCCAAGGTTTGTAGTGATATTTTACTATCTTCTGCTGCAATTTGCAAGGGCCTCCCAGCTACACATACATCATATACCTTATTTGTGTAAAATGCTACAAAAGACAAACTGAGATTCTACAGAGGATACGCCACAAAAACAGGTATAACTATAGACATTATATTTTATAGGTGCTACAATGAGTTCATAAAAAATTCATGCTTTTGTTTTCATGAAAGCATAGAAAGAAGGACTCACTATGAAAAGACGATTGCTATCTCTTTTATTGGTCGCAGCGCTTCTGGGACAGGTCATACTGCCTGTAGCCGGAGAAACGCTTTCGGTAGATGCGGAGCATTCTTCCGAAGAGCAGGTTTTGGAATTGCCGGAGGAAGCTTCCGCAGAGGAAACGCCGGAACCCAATGTAGAAGCCGAAGGCGCGCAAATCGAAGAGCCCGATGTGGAAGCAAAAGAAGAGAATCCCCAGGAAACCACGGAAGCTCTGGAGCTTCTCCCAGAATCTGTCGATATTGTGGAGGATGATGCCTCACTCTCTATTGGAGATACCCTGCAGTTGACCGCCATCGTCCAGCCGGAAAACGCCGAATATACATTATCCTGGGCATCCTCAGACCCTGCAGTGGCAGATATCACCGCTGAGGGTGCCCTGACGGCCATCTCCTGCGGAACCGCTACGATTACAGTATGTATTTCCGAAATGGAGTCGCTTTTTGATTCTGTCGAAATCACTGTCGAGAACAAGGCTGATTCCATGGATACACTGCTGCGCCTACTTGGAGATTATGCCCATACCGCAGAGGTGATCGGAGGAAGCCCACTGGAAAATGCTGGCTTTTTTTGTGTTTCGGTCGTATGCGATGATCTGGCAGAGCTGCGTCCTCAGCTAAATGCCCCAGAAGACGCGGTAATCCAGTATACCTGGTTGATGCGAACCGAGACAGGATACGAAGAGCTGGAAAGCAGCAGCGGGAAGCCCACTATTACAGTCGCCCCGGAAAACGTGGAGGACTACGCTTGCCTGGTCAGCTATGACGACAACGGTGCCATTGTATTCTTCCACGCAGTCGAAGAAATTCAGGAAGAGGCTGATTACGTAGCGGCACAGTTTAGCCGTGGAGCCTGGATATCCGCAATGGTCGATACCCTGTCTCTCTCGGTGGATAAGTCTCAGTACCCAGACAATTACTACAGCGACATCTCCACAGACAGTCCCTATTATGATGACATCATGATTGCGACCGCCTACGGCCTGATTTCTGTGACCGAAGGAACACCTTTTGAACCGGATGCAGCTGCCACTAGAAACTTCGCTGCGGAAACTGCGGTATTTCTGGTGGGCTTCCAGAGCAAGGGCAGTGTCAGTTTTGCGGACGAGGCCCAGTGCGCCAATCCGACGGCTGCGAAGGTTGCGGTGGAGCGGGGATGGATTTCCCTTTCCGGTGGAAATTTCTGCCCGGATCAGGAGATAACGGCGGCAGAAAAGGATGCCATCCTGGCGGATTGCCTGTCCGCAAGAGAGAGCACCAAGGTGGACAGCTACTACGACAGCAAATTCAACTTCAAGGAAAACGTTTTTGTTTTCGATCCGAGTGTCGTTGCGGAGCTTGTTGACGACAGTACCGTAAAGATTTATGAGCCGGACGCAACGGTCCAGACTGGCGACCTGATTGCAGTATACACCTGGGAGATCCCGACCGTTTTTAAGGTTGCAACAGTTACAAAGCAGGAGGACTGCCTGCTGGTGACCGGTCAGATTCAGAAGCTGGAAGACAATGTAGACAGCATGGACGCTGAGGGCAGCGTGACTGTTGACCTTCTGGATGTTCAGCCTGCTGAGGGCGTCACCGCCACATACATTTTTACAGACCAGACGCAGACCCAGAGCCTGAGCTATGCTCGAACGATGGTAGCACGGGGTCAAAAGCGGATCCGTGACGTTGTCCTGAACAAAACCATCAACTTAGGTACAAACATCAATATTCAGATCACGGGACTTCTGTCTGACCTGGTCGTTGATTACCGGCTGAATGCGATACCCGGCAACGCGGATGTTCTGGTGGCTCTGAGCGGCAAAGAGTCTGTCACCGTCAACGGCGATGTTTCCGTCAATTGGAGCGATACACTGGCATCTCTGCCAATTGAAGGGATAGGCTCTTTGGAAATTACATCGAGTCTGAAAGTGGAGGCTGGCATTACCTCAACGACCTCCGGCAGATTCCGTGTCGGTGTTTCCTATACATCCAATGATGGATTGCAGGCCATTCGGGAATATGTTCCAGAGAGCTTTACGCTGGACGCGGAGACCAAAGGAACAATGCGTGTTCGCGCGCAATTGGGTCTGGCGGATTGGTTCCCCATGATCTCAGGCTATGCTTACGCGGAGGCTGGCTACACGGTCGAGGCACTCAGAAACACCGTCAGCGGCAGAACGCCGGAGACCTGTATTGAACTCAGCAGCTGGACATTTGTGACGATTGGGTATTATGCATCTATTTATGATCCATTAGACGGCATTGACGAAACATACAAAGGTTCCTACCCAATCTATGACAAAACCAACAGTCCGGAACGGGTCATTTTCCATTATGAAGATGGCGTTCTTGTCCCGGAGTGCACAGTGCCAGGCAATGACTTCTCCCGCTACAAAACCCCCTCCGACTCCCGCTTCGGCAGCGGCAGCTGGAATCTGGGCGGAAATACGGGCCGGAGAAGCAACGGTGAGACCTTCAAGATTTTTACATATACTCTGGACAAGAACGAAAACGCTACTATTACGGGGTATAACGGGAATGCGTCGGCTTTGAGTATTCCGGCAACGATTGATGGGCACCCGGTTGTTGCGATTGGACAGTCTGCGTTTTCTGGACGAACGGGGCTGCAAGCGGTGTATATTGGGAGTGGCGTAACAAATATTGGGGCGTATGCGTTTGAATATTGCAGCAAATTGCAGACAGTAACGTTGCCCAAAGCTTTGACGAATTTAGGCACCTATGCATTTCGTGACTGTGTATCACTTACTGAGATTGAAATACCAAAGAGCCTTCAATCGGTAGGAAGCTACGGAGCCTTTGTGGGATGTACAAATCTTTCATCTATTATTTTCGAGAAAGGAATAACTTCAATTCCAGAATGCTTGTTCCGTAACTGTCCTGGAATTACGAGCATCGTTGTTCCGGATACGGTAACAAGCATTGGAGACAGTGCTTTTGCGGATAGTGCATTGCAAAAAGTTGTTCTGAGTAAAAACCTAACTAAGATTGGTGGTTCGGCATTTGAAAATACAGATATAAGCGAAGTGATTATTCCTGAAGGTGTAACAAATATTGGGGCGTATGCGTTTGAATATTGCAGCAAATTGCAGGCAGTAACGTTGCCCAAAACTTTGACAGATTTAGGAACACGGGCATTTCATAACTGTGAAAAACTCCAGTCCATTTCGCTCCCGGATCGGCTGACGACCGTTCCCAGTGAAACCTTCCGGGGTTGCTCTGCCTTGGAAACTGTCACCCTTGGAAACAGTGTGACGAAAATCGATACATCTGCTTTCCGGAGCTGTATTGCTCTGCGTGAGATCACGATCCCCAACACCGTCACCACCATCGGCGACAGTGCCTTCCAGAACTGCGATTCCCTCGTAAAAATCACGATTCCCGACAGCGTGACCTCCTTCGGCACCTACGTTTTCTACGACTGCGACAGCCTGACGGATGTGACCCTGAGCGGAAACATGACCAGCATTCCCCAGTATACCTTTGGAGACTGCGATGTCCTGGAAGAGATTGTGGTGCCTCGGCGGGTCACCAGCATTGATGGCTATGCCTTTGCCAACGCGGTAAAATTCCGCGCCATCACCATCCCCAGAAGTGTTACTTCCATTGCCTCCACCGCCTTCAGCTATCCTCAGAAGCTGACGATCTATGGCGTGGCAGGCACCTACGCGGAGACCTTCGCGAATGAAAAGAACATCACCTTTGTGGACAAGCAGGTGAACGCCGAATCCGTATCCCTGAATGCCAGTGAGATCAGTCTGGCCAAGGGAGCCTCTCAGACGCTGGTGCTTTCCATTTCCCCTGTAGACTGCACGGACGCGGTAAGCTGGAAGTCCAGCAATACCAGTGTGGCGACGATCAGCGATACCGGTGCCCTGAAAGCGGTGGGGCTGGGCACGGCGACGATAAAGGTCGTCGTCGGCAGCAAGAGCGCCAGCTGCAAGGTGACGGTCTATCAGCCGGTGACTTCCATCTCTCTGAACCGCTCCTCCCTGAGTATGGGGGCCTTGGATACGTTCCAGCTGACGGCTACCGTCAGCCCCAGTACCGCGGTGAACAAGGATGTGACCTGGTCCTCCAGCGCGCCGGAGATTGCTTCCGTTACGGATAACGGCTTAGTGACGGCACTGGGAAAGGGCAAGGCGACCATTACCGTAAAAGCGGCAGACGGCAGCGGCGTTTCCAGAAGCTGCTCCGTCACGGTGACAAACAGTGCGCACATCGCTGAGACGGTTTCGGAGCTGGAGAGCGCCCACCCATACGGAAACAACTGCACGGATGTGTGGGTATACAGGATCCAAAATGCCAAGCAGTTAAAGGTGACTTTTGACCCACAAACAGAAATGGAGGATGGTTTCGATTACCTTCTGGTCCAGGACGGATCTGGCGCTCTTGTGCAGAAGGCCACCGGCACAGAACTGGCTGGACAAAGCGTTACGGTACCGGGGGACACCCTGCGTATTCAAATGCAATCTGACGACAGCGGCAGCGCCTGGGGCTTCAAGGTGACGGGTGTCCAGTCTGTCAAACCGGATTGCGCCCATATTTTGGATAAAGGTACAATCACAAGGGAGCCGAGCTGTGAAACAACTGGCGAGAAGACTTTTACCTGTACCAAATGTGGGGAAATCATCCGGCGGGAAGAAATTCCCGCCCTAGGGCACCAGGAAACCGTTACAAAAGCTGCAAAGGCTGCGGAATGTGAAAAAACCGGTCTGACGGAGGAAAAAACCTGTACCCGCTGCCGAAAAATCACGCAGCCCCAAACGGAGACACCCGCACTTGGTCACGACTGGAACCAAACGACCTATCAGTGGAAAAGTGACCACTCCGGCTGCACCGCACAGGCTGTGTGTAAGCGAGATGGCGCGCATATCCGCACCGCTGATGCAAAGGTAGAAAAAAGCACGGTAGAACCAACCTGTTCACAGCCTGGCGAGATCACCTATACCGCAGCCTTTTCCGTGGATTGGGCACCGCTTGTTGCGTACACGGAATCGCTGCCATCCCTGGAACATATCCCGGAGGCAGACGCGGCAGTCGAGCCCAGCTGTACAGAGAGCGGCTGGACAGCAGGCAGCCATTGTAAGCTCTGCGGCACTGTCCTTACAGAGCGAACTGAGATACCTGCTTTGGGTCACCGCTGGTCCGGCGGCGAGGTGATCGGTAATGATCCGCAAACCGGCTATCCGATTGTCCACTTTGTGTGCGAAAATTGCGGAGAGGGCAAAGATGAAACCGGAACCGTTGTGGTCATCCAGGGGCCGAGCCAACTGATTTCCGGAAAGAGCGGGTCGTTCACCGCGAATATTTTGCCGGAGAGCGCCGGAAGCCATAGCTACAGTTGGAGTATGGGCGCAGACGACTCGGCCTACGCAAAACTGCAGACGGTAAAAAAAGATACCGCAAAGCTCACCGTGACCGCCCTTGGTGGATTGACGGAAGGACATACTATCACGCTGTATGCGCATTCCAATGATGCTGTGGTAGATGCGGCATACCAAATTCAACTGATTCCCCAAGTAGCGGAGCTCCAGATTCTGTCCGGCAATAACGCGATAACTGGTACAACGGTTCCGGTAAATTTGAATTGCGAGGAAGACAGAGATATATCTCTCCGAGCCGTCATCTATCCGGAGGATGCACAGGCGCAAATCCAGTGGAGTTGTAGTGATACCAAGGGAACGGTCTGCACTTTTGAACCGGCTGCAGATGGTATGCTGTCCGTTCACATGAAAGAAAACGCCGCTTTCGGCACCGTGACCTTTACCGCCAAAGACACCTATTCCGGGAAAACCGCGGCTATAAGACTGAGCACGACCCGAATCTCTAACGGTATTTCAATCCAAGCACCGGCGGACGGAACTTTTGTCAACAGTGGCAAGAGCATTGCATTGAACGCTGTAGCACTGGGTGATCCAAAAGATAAAGCCGTTGTTTGGACAATTCCAGAAGAATACAGGTCCTATGCTGTTATCAACGGTAAGGTACTCAAAGCTCTGGATGTGGCTCAGCCTCAGCAGATTATGCTTGAGGCACAGGCCAAAGACGGCGGCGCTTCAGAGATGATCACACTGACAGTGCTTCCCCGTGCGGTCTCGTTGGTCTTGGCACTGAATGGGGAAGCCGCCCCGGCCAGCAAAACGGTTTATCTAAACGAAACTGACAGCATTATGCTGGAGGCACAGTCTCTGCCAGCCGCCGCAGGGTGCCAGGTCCGGTGGTCTGGTCTGAATCCCAGCATTGCAGACTATGAAGCCGAAGGGAATACCCTTGTAATTCAAAACCCGAAAAAAGCCGGTACACTGTCGATCACAGCAGAAAACAGTGATTCCGGCACGCAGAAGGCTGCTATAAAGCTGATATTCGCAAAATACCCAGATGATATTCAGATTTTAGACACAAAGGGGGCACCGATCCAGGCACCTATTCGTATCTCCGGAAATGGAAGATATACCTTCAAAGACAGTGTTTCCTCCTCTAAGGACCGGAGCATCACCGAGAAAAATGTAATTTGGAGTGTTAACCGCCCAGAATACGCTTTTATCGACAAGGGCAAGCTGACAGTAATGCCCTTTGCTGGAGAGGAAGTGGAATTGACGGTGACTGCCTCTCTGCGGATTAATCCAGAAGTTTCGGATAGCGTTTCTGTAACGCTCCAACCGAATCTCCAAAAAGAATTGCGGATTTTCCAAAACGGGAGCGACAAAACCGGTCAAACGGTTCCGCTGTCCATTGGAACAGGAACGGTCAATCTGGAAGCGTTTACCATCGGCTGCCAGAGTTCCGTGCAATGGAAGAGTAGCAATGCCAAAGTTGCCAGCGTGGATAGCAACGGAGCTGTAAGGCTCCTGAAGCCCGGCACTGTGACCATTACCGCTACAGCGGAAACTGCGTCCGTCAAAGCAGCTGTAAAGCTGGCTATTACAAATCCGGTGAGGTCGATTGAAATATTGGGCGCTGACAGTGTCGGTGGAGGCAAAACGGTAAAGCTTACCAGTCGTGTTTCTGGCGATGTTTCGGATATCGCCCCCGCAAGATATAAAATTGCTTGGTCGATTGCCCCTGAGGATGCGGCATATGTCAGCATCAGCAGTTCTGGCGTGCTGAAAGCGAAAAAAGTGCTGGAACATCATACTGCGCGGATTTATGCGTCTGTGATTGGAAGTGACATAGAGCCTTCCGTCCACTATGTCACGATTTCTCCAATCGCTACTGCAGTCACACTGCGGAGTATGGAGGGTAATACCGTAGATATTCGCAGCACACAACAGGTCTCCCTGCAGGCGAATGTCTTGCCCCAGCAGGCCAGCCAAAGTGTATCCTGGTCCTGTAGCAACAAATCCGTAACTATTCAGGAGAATGGTATACTGATCCTTCCGGCAAATATCAAACCAGGAAAAATTACTGTCACAGCTGCTACCAAGGATGGGTCCAGCAAAAAGGCATCGATTCAGCTGCAGTTGACACACAGAATGACGGAAGAGGATTTGATTATTCCTGAAAGCTTGCAGATGGCGGGCGGAACATCCATTAAAATCCCGGTGTCAGTCGCTAACGCCTCTAATAAGCAGCTGGAATGGAGCATCGACAGTACGGCATGGGCAACTATAAAGAATGGTACGGTGAAAGCAAAAAAGGTCACAGGCGTAAAAACTGTGTATGTCACCGTTTCGGCAAAGGACGACAGCGGAGTAAGAAAAATCTGCCGTGTGTTGATCTATCCGCGAACAACTTCCGTCAGAATATTCGACGACACACAAGAGGTTACTGGGAAATCGATTGCATTTGTAGATGGAATGAAGCTGCAGATTCTTAATATGCCATCCGCATCTTTGCAGCAGTGGTCCGCAAAAACAAATAACGGGGCCATTACCTGCGAATTAGGCCAGCAGGGCGTTTTAACGCTTCATCGGGACTCCAGTAAAAAACTCGCACGGAATACAAAAGTAATGGTCACGATAACCGCAAATGACGGAAGCAAAAAAGGCGCAAAAGTAACCCTTATCGCTCAATAGCACCAACTAAAAAGAAGCAGCTGCACTCTAAATTGAGCACAGCTGCTTCTTTTCACCTATTGCGTTGTCGTATAGATCACGATCTATCTTCACTTCTCCAGGATCACCGGCACCTGGGCGGTGACGGCTTCTTTGATGCGGCTGGCAGC
>OHTI01000841.1_pt1 | contig 9548 bp, 10 predicted proteins | sample 1578941 | NCBI WGS metagenome assembly OHTI01 (sample SAMEA3879609, study PRJEB24766) | human gut metagenome | biome: human-associated habitat; feature: feces | place: USA | collected 1985/1987
AGTAAGATTTCAAGTCAATCTATTTTCTCTTAAATTGACAACTACACAAATAACATCTATAATATTTTTATTACAGCCGTAAGATTTAAGGAGGGATTTGAAATGAGCGATTTACCACAGATTTCTGAAGCTGAATTTGAAGTTATGAAAATCGTTTGGAAATACGCACCAATCAGCACCAATGAAATTACTGAAAAATTAACACAAATTTCCAGTTGGAGTCCTAAAACAATTCAGACATTGATTAAACGTCTCGTTTCTAAAAAAGCACTAACCTATGAAAAACAAAGCCGGGTTTTTGTCTATACCCCATTGGTCAAGGAAGACGAATATATTCGGCAGGAAAGTAATTCTTTTTTAAAACGATATTATAATGGTAATATCACTTCTATGCTTGCCTCTTACATTGAGGATGATAAATTGTCTGAAGAAGACATTGCCAGCTTACGGAATCTTCTTTCCAATCATTAACCATGGGAGGAGCATATTTTGATATATTTTAGTTTTCGATTTTTACTCTGTAATGCCATCATTTGTATTTTTTTAGGTAGTTTACTGGGATTAAAAAATTTATTGCAAAGGCAATTATCCGCACGTATGCAATATAATCTTTCGATTATATTTCTTGCCGTTCTAATTGTTCCCTTTTTACCGATAAACTCTGCCCCAGCTTCTATATCGTGGAGACATTTGCTGACAGCCAGTTCAAGTACCAATGGTGACATTCAAACCACTTTTCTTTCTGGTAATGGTTATAATTTGGATAAAATAAATGATTTTGCTGTCTCTGTCAGCACCCAAATACCAACTTTTATTCACACATTACTTGTATTTTTCTGGAGTATCGGTATATTCATAATGTTTTTTCTTCTCTACCGCTCAGTAAAACAAGTAAAAGCCTTACATAGTTCTGCTTTACCTCTTCAAAATGAAGAACTAAACGCTCTTTATATAGAATGTTTAAACGAAGTGAACAGCAAGCATACCATTCCGATTTATAGTACAGCATTTTTGAAATCTCCTGTTTTGGCTGGTTTCCTGCATCCTCGCATTTATCTTCCAATTCACTTGATTTCAGATTTTAACGCTGGAACTATAAGCGCAACTGATATTCGATATATGCTTCTTCATGAACTGCAGCACTACAAGCATAAAGATATTCTAATTGGATATTTGATAAATACAGTAAAGGTTTTCTACTGGTTCAATCCCCTAATCTGGTATTTTCTAAAAAGAATACGGCAGGAACGGGAACTTGCCTGCGACAGTGCTGTATTACAATTATTGAAAGAAACAGAATACAAGTCATATGGAAATACACTGATTAACTTTGCCGAAACAATAGCTCTGTCTCCATTCCCTCTTACTATGGGAATCAGTGGAAATATAAAACAGTTAAAAGGACGCATTTTAAATATTGCATCATTCCACCAACCTACTTTTAAACAAAAAATTCGTGGATATCTTATATGCATATTCGTCTCTACTATCATCATTGGATGCATTCCCATACTTTCTGTTTATGCTTCTGATCAGACTGGGTATCATTTTGACACAACCGAAAAGAATATTACTCAGCTAAATCTTTCTTCCAATTTTGGGGACTACACTGGAAGTTTTGTTTTATATGATCAGTCTGCTGATAAATGGAATATTTATAATATGGATCATGCTTCCACACGTGTATCACCGAATTCAACTTATAAAATATATGATGCATTACTTGGCTTGGAATCTGGAATTATTACACCAGAACATTCCACTTTCACATGGAATGGAGAACCATATCCTTTTAATTCATGGGAAGCCGATCAAGATTTAACCTCGGCTATACATAATTCCGTAAACTGGTATTTTCAGGCAATTGATTCACAGGCAGGTTTTGAAGCCGTAAGAACATTTTTACAGACAATAAACTATGGGAATCAGAATACTGGAACAAATCTAAATCTCTATTGGACAGATTTCTCTCTGAAGATATCACCCATAGAACAGGTGGAATTGTTACAGAATTTCTATCAAAATAATTTTCATTTTGACAGTAAAAATATCCAGGCAGTAAAAAAAGCTCTGCTGCTTTCCACTACTTCTTCCGGTTCTCTTTACGGGAAAACAGGAACTGGGCGTGTCAATGGTAAAGATGTCAATGGTTGGTTTATCGGATACATTGAAACAGCGAATAATACTTACTACTTCGCAACAAATATTCAATCCTCTTCTGGTGCAACTGGAAGTCAGGCTACCGAAATAACAGAATCTGTACTTTCTAATCTTGGTATTTGGAAATAAATAAAGAGAACTGATAGCATAATTTCCCGTTATCAGTTCTCTTTATTTCATTCTTCTCTACTGATCAATTCTGCAAATTACCTAACCGGTACTGATACCTCGGTATATTATCAATACCATTATCTAAAATCCTGTTTCCAACATACTGAATCGTTCCATCATCCTGAATTTTCATCGTAAGTTCGTGTGTAATAACAACATCATTACATACAACAGAATCACGTACTGCATGAATTGTCAAAACAATGGTTCCATCTTCATTGTTCCTGACTTCTGTTACTTCCGGTAAAGACAAGCCAAAATGTGTTGGTGAATAATTACCACATCCCAATCGTTCCCAGATAAACATATTACTTTGTTCATCGTAGACCGCCCATTCTTTCAATTCTTCTTTTGTAACAGGAAGATATGTCATAATTACATTTTCGAACTCTTCTGCTGGAATTCCCACAACCTCTTTTTCTGCAGTAAATTTTTCTCCATATTTCATTTGATAAAAATATTCATAAAGTCCATTATAATCCAACCCCTGCATATCCTCCGCATTCCAGTTTGAACATAACAGATTGTTTCCCTGATAGCCGAACGTACTCACATATTTTTTTGAATATTCCCGACACTCCTCACTCAAAGGCTTTACCCGGATAATACAACTTCCATCTATAATCTCTGTCACTTCCGGTGGTTCAGGTACGCATAATTCATAACAGAAATTCCCATTTTCAGTATATGCCCATTCTTTTATTTTTGATAGCGATATGTATGTAAGTACAGGCTCTGTATCCTCACTCCAGATCATTTTTGCGGACATCACACTCATTTCTTTTCCATCATAACTATATTCTTTTCTGGTAATTCCACCATCTGTATCTGCTTCATATAAAATTACACTTCCTTTTTCTTCTTGTTCTGCAGATTTTAAAAATTGTTCCATCTTCTGATAATTATCCATAACAGAATAATGATCGGAACCAATGACCGGATTCCCATTTTGTTTGATAATTTCTTTCATCCGATTCATCATTTGCTCAGCAGTGTTCTGATCTGCTTCTTGTATTCCATTATATTCAGAATAAATGTCTCGGACAATGCCCATAATTTCTTCACAATCGTTCACAACTTCCTTTTTCTTGTCTTCATCGATTGGTAGATTATATCCCTTATCCGGATTTTCCATGGTAGTGTTTTTCTGATTCTTCTCATTTTTTACATCTGTGCTGTTTAACGATATCTTACTTTCACAGGAAGTCAGAATCATTCCTATACAAAGTACTAACAAAATACTTTTTCTTTTCATATTGTCCCCTAATTATTACTGTAATTCTCTTCCCACTCTTCTTCTGTTAACCTTGGCATATACCACCCTGCATTTGCGTTTTGATCTGATCTGATTACCTTATTTGATAAATACTGGAATTTTCCGTCTTCCATAGGTTTTATCATCAATTCACTGGTGATTGCCTGATCTAACATTCTGATTTCCCATACTGCTTCTATCGTAAGTTTTAATGTTCCATCTTGTAATTTTTCATATGAGATAACTTCCGGATATGGCTCATATGGGAATTCACAATCATATAATCCTCGCGGTCTGTATCTAAAAGTTCTATTATCAGAGTTATAAAAAGTTCCCTTTTCAATCTCGGTATTACTAAATGGTAAATAGGTCTTTATAACCTCTTCAAACTCATCTTCTGGAACTTCATATTCTGCTCCACCATAATTTGCTTCATATGGAACTTGCTTTCCATATTTCATATAATACATTTTTCATAAAGATCATAAAAATCAAGTTCCGTATAATTCTGGTTATCCCAATTTGTAATCAACAGATTATTAAGTGCATACCCCAACGGCATAACATATTTTCGATTCAATTCCCGGCATGTTTTATCTAATGGCTGCACTCTGAATCCAGTTTCACCAGGTGCTCCATCAAATCCCGGTGGGTGATATTCCTCCAGAAACAAGTATCCTTTTTCTGTATATTTCCACTCATATGCTTCATATTCATCATAATAATTAGCCTGTGGGCTATTATCCTTCCATTTAACCTGACATAATCGAACATTTATCTTTCCATTCATTGACTCTAAATGATATTGTATAATTTCCCCTTCATCAAATACAACAACAATATCAACTGCTGCCTGTTCTTCTTTCTCCGCTGCTTTGCAAAATTCTTCTACTTTTTCACGATTGACCATATCAATCTGATTATCACAATCTACTGCCGCATATCCTTTCTCTTCCAGACAATTGATAATTTTTCTTTTCGCCTTTAATGTATTTAACTCCGACTTCTCCTTCATATAAACAGACCGAAAAGTTTGCGCTGTTTTTTTTACTTCTGCATTCATTTCAGATTCTACGGTTTCTTTCTTTTCTTCTTTTTCCGTAATTCGATTTTGTCCGCACCCTGTAAAAACAATAAGAACTATCAATATCATCGCAAATTTCTTACATATGTAATAATTCCCCATAAAAATTTTTTTATCCTTCAAAATACTCATCCAATACTGTTGCATCTTTTTTAACAACATAACCACTTCCACCGATTCCTTTCACATTCTCAACCATACTGATGAGAAGAATTGGTTTGTCTACATTTTCCTCTGCTGTAAACACTGAAAACCACCTGATTTCTTTACCAAAAGTATCTTCTTTCGTTGCCTTCAACTCGGCTGTCCCTGTTTTTCCAGCCAGCAAAATATCGTCACGATGTGCAGCATATCCGGTTCCTTCCGGATCATTTACAACACCTTCCACCCCTTGCATAATTTCTTCTACAGTTTCTTTGCTAAACGCATTTTCTATCCATGTTTCACCAGATGCTTCTTCTTTGTATTTCAAATACGGTTTTATCATATTCCCTTCATTTAAAAATGAAGTATAAATACTTGCCAGATGTAATGGATTTACAAGAATCTGCCCTTGCCCATAACCACTATCTGCCAATTGTATTTCTGTTTCTATTTTATCTGTATTGGAATATGTTGATTCCTGCATCGCAATCTCAAACGGCATATTCTGATTAAATCCTATTTCATTTAAAGTATTCATAAAATTCTCACTACCTATTTTAAGAGATGCCTTTGCAAAATAAATATTATCAGAATAGATAATTGCATTTTTCATAATAACCGGTTCATATTCATGAAGTGTTGTCACTTGATAAGATCCCCAAGACGAATCTTTCTGCCATGCCAAACCTTCATTTCCAAAATCTTCTTTTGGATCTATGCTTCCCGTTTTCAACCCAATTCCTGCCACAACTGGTTTAAATGTTGAGCCAGGACACCATACTTGACGAAAACGATTATATAATGGCTTCTTTTCATCTTCGTTTAATGATGTCCATTTCTCTGATGATAAGCCCCGTATAAATTCATTATTATCATAAGATGGGGTACTTACCAAAGCCAATACTTCTCCCGTATAAGGATTCATTGCGACAGAACACCCCGGATCTTCTTTAAACTGCTCGTATAATGATTTTTGCAAATCGGAATCTATCGTTAATCTTATATCCATACCATCTTCTTTAAAAATACTTGCAAGAACCTCTTTTACTTCCCCATCACTATCCAAAATCTTTATATCACAACCATCTTTTCCTTTTAATTGCTTTTCGTATAACTTTTCCACCCCAGATCTTCCGATTACACTTTCAGCTGAATATCCTTCCCCTGGATGATTTTCCAAATCTTCTGCTGTTACAGACTGTACATAACCAATTAAATGAGCTGCTGCCTCCCCTAACTCATAGGTTCTAACTTCCACATCTGATAGCATAACCCCTGGAATTTCCAAAAGTTTATTCTGACAATCCTGCTCCTCAAGTATCTTTTCTTCTGGCTGTATTTTCATTAAATCTATTTCTTCTACTTTCGGAATAGTTTCAATTGGTACAAAAGAATCTTCTTTTACCCACTTTGCTGTGAGTTTGTTATTTATTGTTTCTACATCTATCTCTAATAACTCCGCTATTTTTTCAATAGATACATTCCTGTCTTCCAGCTTTCCCGGTATAATTCCAACTGATGTTGCTACTCCTTTTCCTGCAAGCATTTTACCATCTCGGTCTAATATTTCTCCTCTCTCCGCTTTTGATGTAGTAACACTTATTTTATCATCACTCTCTAAATCTGGAAAAATCAGGCTATCCTGCCATACTAATTTATATCCCTGTTTCGTCTTCTTCAGTTCTGCCATATTGTCAAATTGTATTGTTCCGGCAATTGTATTACATGATGTTTCATACGAAAGCGTAACTGTATCTGCTTTTTTCTCTTTCACAGCTATATGACTGATTTTAATGTCACTGACCTCTATTCCTTCGTATATCTTAGAATTTCGTTGTATGTATTCTTCTTTTGTCAGATAAACTTTTTCATCTGAATCTATCATAGTATACATTACTTCATATTCCTTTTTTTCAATATGGTTCATATATTCCATAAGTGTGTCTTCTGGTAATTCCGTTATCGTCCTTTTTAATAAAACACCTCCTGAAACAGCAATTACTGTTATAGCCATTATTAATCCAGAAACCCTACAAGTGTAAGATTTAGTGCTTTGTTTTTTCCGTCTTTTTTTCATAGATACCCCTTTCTTTCAACGCTTTTATTTTCTTAAATCTTACACTTGTAATATTTGAAAGTCAAATCTTTTCTTAGGTATTATATATAGCAGATTTAGGATCAGAAAATCCTGCCTTTTAATATGCCGGCACTCCATATCCATATATGATGTTACTGCTACCAATACTATAACTTCGCCTTGCCACCTTATCCCCACTGTTGCCTTCTATTCTTTAAAATAATCCCGGCTCATTCTCAATCAAATCTTCTGCCAGATATTTTGCATCCATATTTTCTATTCCATAACTGTCATTTGAAATTTGTTCAGCCAACTTACTGGAATAATAAATGTCAAATGCTTTTCGTAAATCAATCCCTTTCATTTCGGAAATTACATTGATGATATCATTTTCCAAATTTTGCTTATAAACTTCTTCCAGTTGCTTCTTATCTACCATTGGTTTCCACCTCATATGCTCTTTTAAAAGTGATCACTCGATTCAGTGTTTCCTAATTTACAATACAGATTTGATTATTCATCTTATAGTATCGCAATTCATCTAAAACTTTTTCCTTATCCCATAATCCTCTAAAATACATATCTACAGTCTTAAACACATCATCATCCGCAACATTTCCTATAATAATGTCATATTCTTTATTTAACGGCTGTCCTTTTCTACATGCACATACAAAATCAAGCCATTTCTCATTTTCTTTTTCAAAAGATAATACCTTAAAATCATCCCATTCTTCAGATAATTCATAAACATTAACTATTGCAGCCTTTTCCTGTCTCATTCCCTTTCGGACTGCCCATTTCTTTGCCTGATTTTCGAAAGTTGTAATATAAAATCCCCGGCCAAAATCCAGATACTTTTTCGAATGTACTACGTCCGGATATTTTATAATTTCTGTTGATCCATGATATACAATCATACATTAACTCCTTTTTCTCTCACATAATCGGTAATATCTTCTACCAAATATTCCTTTCCCTGTGTATGAAGAACATCGTAACATTTAATAATATAATTATCCAAAATTCCGGTTGAATTTAATATTTTATACACTTTGGCTGGAGACATCTTCCACTTATCCGCAAGGCTATACAGCATGAATATTGAAAAACTCAATTCTTTTTTCTCACACATAATCACTACCAACCTTTCTGTCATATTTATATTTAGATTATAACAAGTATTTTATGTTCATACACTATATTTTTCAATTATTATCAAAAAAGTAGGCAATGAAAAGCACAAACCCTCTTCATCCAACTGATTTTTTCGTATACTATCCGCTTCGCTTCATCTCGCTATACGTGCGTCGCACGATGCATATAAAAAGAAATCCCCGATCACAAGTAAACTTGTGTCGAGGATTTCTTTTTATATACTCCGTGCTTGTGCTAGACGATTACATTCCAGCCTGAGCTGCAACTTCTGCTGCGAAGTCGTCAACTTTCTTTTCGATTCCTTCACCAGTCTCGAAACGAACGAATTTTGTAACTTTAACGTTTGCACCGTTCTCTTTTGCTACCTTATCAACGTATTTTCCTACTGTAAGGTCGCTGTCCTGAACGTATACCTGATCAAGCAGGCAGATCTCTTTGAGCTCTTTGTTCAGACGTCCGATGATCATCTTCTCGATGATGTTTTCCGGTTTCTCCGGGTTCTCTTTCTTAGCCTGAGCGAGAAGGATCTCTTTCTCGTGATCAAGGTAATCCTGAGATACTTCTGCACGAGATGTATATTTTGGAGACATAGCTGCTACCTGCATAGCTACGTTCTTCAGTGCTGCTTTGATCTCGTCGTTAACAACATCTGTATCAGCAACAACAAGAACACCGATACGTCCGCCACCGTGGATGTAAGGAACAACCACACCGTTGTCTGCTGCAACTTTCTCGAATCTTCTGATGTTCAGGTTCTCTCCGATAACTGCGATTTTCTCTACAAGAGCGTCTTTTACAGTCTTTGTTGTATCAGCTTCCCAAGCCTCTGCCATAAATGCATCAAGATCAGCTGCTTCTGAATCTACTACCTGGTTAGCAACTGCTTCTACGAATCCCTGGAACTCGTCGTTCTTTGCAACGAAGTCTGTCTCAGAGTTTACTTCTACGATTGCAGCAACTTTGTCATCTTTAACAACTGTCTTAACGATACCTTCTGCAGCGATTCTTCCAGCTTTTTTCTCAGCTTTAGCCTGTCCGTTCTTTCTAAGGAACTCTACAGCTGCGTCCATATCTCCGTTTGTCTCAGCAAGCGCTTTTTTACAGTCCATCATTCCAGCGCCTGTCATTTCTCTTAACTCTTTTACCATTCCTGCTGTGATTGCCATGATAATTTTCCTCCATTATTCATAATGTGTGTGTCACTGTAAGCAGTAACATATGCTTTTCTCTATAGAACTATTTCTATAAAGTAAAATGCTTCAACCTGATAATCAGGCTGAAGCATTTTCTTTCATATCAAGAACTGATATTACTCTTCTACAGCCTCTTCAGCTTCAGCTGCTTCTGCAGCCTCCTCGTAATACTCATCCTCAGCTGCACCCTGGTTTGCTTCGATAACAGCGTCTGCCATCTTAGAAACGATCAGTTTTACAGCTCTGATTGCATCATCATTACCTGGGATTACGTAATCCAGTTCTTCTGGATCACAGTTTGTATCA
>OHTI01000857.1_pt1 | contig 9340 bp, 7 predicted proteins | sample 1578941 | NCBI WGS metagenome assembly OHTI01 (sample SAMEA3879609, study PRJEB24766) | human gut metagenome | biome: human-associated habitat; feature: feces | place: USA | collected 1985/1987
TCTAATATACTCATTATTTATTTCTCCTAACTCAATTTTGATAATATTTCCCTTGGCTTTTTGATCATGATCATAAGACTCGCAATTAGTACAGAAACGATAATAATACTCATCAGCAAGCCATAACTTAATATGAAGCATAACGCATTATGTTTGATTACACTATAAGCACATAGAATGATTCCTGATGGAATCGATATAAATACAAGTTCGAATATAAATTGGATGATGATTTCTACCTTACTTTTACCTATAGACAACATGATACCAATTTCATGGATGCGATCTCTTAGCCATAGAACTAAGACTAAAGATAAGACAACAAGCCCACACACAATGATAGAACAAGATAGAATCTGAATCATGTGATTCATACTTTGTATAGATTCTAAAGACGATTGATAGGCATTTTTATCTTTAGACACAACATATTCACTTGATGGATATAAGGATTGAACTTGTTTTAAACGCTTTGAATCTATCGTCAATTTAGTAACCATCTTAGTATCCAAAGAATTATAATCCACAAACATAGTATTCTCACTTAAATCGGATGATAAACCTGTATAGGTTTCATGTTTCTTACCTACAAAGATGCCTTTAATGGTATAAGTATGAGAATTCAAAACTATTGTATCCCCTACTTTTAAATGATTCTTCTTAGCTAAATCCGAATGAATAAGAATAGAGTTTCTATCCTTAGAATCAATATTTTTTCCGGAAGTTAAAGTAAACACGCCACTACGAAATAAAGCATTTTTTGAAGTGTTATTAGTTCCAATTACTGAAACCACATTCTTATATTCTTTAGGCAAAGAATCCAGTGTTACACCCTGCTTAATAGAAACAACCTTAGCTTCTTTTAATTTAGAAACAAATTCATATTCATACACAGAATTTTCTAAAGATGTATGTTCAAATTCAGAACCATCCTTTTTTTGTACCACGATCGAACTATGACTTGCAGAATATAAAGACCGTTCTAATTGTGCGTTGTATGAAAGTATACTCAAACATTCATAAAGACTGATCAGGATAACCATAAGTATCAAAAACAAGATACCCGTTCTTACTTTTTTTCTTGTGATATATGCATAAGCATTATGTATCAAAACAACCAACTCCTTATCCGACACTATATTAGCAATCATTTATGAAATGTGTATGAAATGAAGTTATGAATTTAAAAAAATTAACCCCAAATGAATACCTATAATAAAGATACAGAAAGACCACTGGATAAAGTAGTTCCTCTAAGTTTATCTAATGTAAAGACACTAGTTTCATTCTTTGGTCAGGTGAACTAGTGTTTTTTACATTTTTCTATAATCAATAATGTAATTCTTAGTATTTCTACTAGTGCCATTAAACACATGGCAACATCAATGTACAGATAAATATACATACAACACATCCTCCTGCAAAATCGGAATCATCGAGAACTCAAGATATCATCCTTTTCATTCAGAGGGTTCACCGTTACTATATCCAGTAGCACTTCTAATTATAAAACTTCAATGTGAAAACATTATTAAATCGCGTAAATTTCTAAAAAACATTTCATATACATTAAACAAGTCACCCGGTTATCAGGTGACTTGTTGTATTCAATATTATTTTTCTGCAATATGCTTCGCATCCAAGCCATAGTAATCCAATTTAAAAATTCTAGGAAAATAGAAGCACCAATGCGTTTACCACCATCTACAAAAGGATGATCTTTGGTTAAAAAGTAAAGTAGGTTTGCAGCTTTTTCTTCAATACTTGGATACAATTCAGTTTCAAAAACATTTTGATATACCGCTGCAATTATTCCATTTAATTTACCTGGTTCTTTTCAACACCAAATACAGAAGAAAATCCACCATACCCCATTGAATCAATTAGAATTCTGCACTCTTCATAAGTCAACTGATAAATTGAATTTTTACCTTTTGTTTTAGAAACACATCCATGATCATAATCATCTAAAAGAGTTAATGCATTAGAATAGGCTTCAACAACATTCAACACTTCTTTTTCTTCAATATTAAGAGTCGAAGCTAACATTCTAGATTGAATCGCGATTGTTTTATTTAAAACATCTAAACGTTTTCGATTCACTGCATAGCCTTTAATCATGAAATCTTTTAAAATGGAAGTTGCCCATCGTCTAAATGAAGTTGCTTTTTTAGAATTCACACGATAGCCAACTGCAATAATCGCATCTAAATTGTAAAAGTCCATTTTACGAGTTATTTTACGACTACCTTCCATTTGAACTTGTTCCATTTTGGAACAGATTGCTTAACTCCTACAACACGCATTTTTTGCGTGTTGTTCTCTTTTTCAACTTCTCGATCTTTAAATATGTTATTAATATGCTTACGAATTGTTTTTTCATCACGATCCAACAACTGATGTTAACATATTTATAGGATAGGTAAAATATCTCGAATTTGATTCACTGTATAACCATTAATCATGTAATTTCTTAAAATTGAAGTTGCACATCGCCTAAATGAAGTTACTTTTTTAGAATTCAATCTATAGCCAACAGAAATGATCATATCTAAGTTATAGTATTGTATTTTATATATTTTCCATCAGAAGCAGTATGCTCAAAATATGAGCATACTGAATTTTTATCTAATTCTTCTGTTTTAAAAATATTTTGTATATGTCTTGTAATTATTTGATGCTAGTATATTTGTAGGACAGCTAAAACATTTAAACGTTTTTGATTCACCATATAACACTTGATCATGTAATCTTTTAAAATTAAGGTTGTACATTTATGAAAGTAATGCCGTTTCGTGATTTTACACGATATCCAACAGAGATAATTACATCTAGATTGTAGTAATTGATTTCTACATTTGAAATTCTATCTTTTCTAGTACGTGGATCATTACGCTTTAGTTGAGTTGCACTTTTTGCAACTGAGCTAATTTCATCTAATTCATCTCACGACTAAAGTCACGAGTGTTCTTAGATTGCATTATAAAAATCCATTTTACGGTTGCCTTCAATTTGAACTTGTTCCATTTTGGAACAAGTTCAAATTGAATAGTTCTTCATCATTATATATGTTTTTTAGATGTCTAGTTATCGCTTGTGACTTAATGTCAAATAGTTCCGCCATTTATTTTTGAGTTAACCACACAGTATCTTTATCCAGTGATGCAGTAAAATCTAATTCTAAATTTCCATTCACAAACTTAATTATTTCATAATTCTAAGCAAGGACACACGTGAATTTATTCATGTGAGGAATTGCTCTTGCCTCTTTTAAATATGCTTTTGCGGTGTCCTGAATCCTCAATTTTTTGTAACTAATGGAATCCTTATTTACCTTAGTTCCATCCAATGTTCTTATATCAAAGTACCCCGTAGCTCGTCTTCCAAATATGAAGTATTCTTTACCTTGATACAAAACTTTATCAAACAGGCGGAACCCTTTTATAAGGTACGGCGCCTGATTGCGTTTACGAATACCACCTTTACTGAAGTTGGATTTATGAATTTGCCGATTGTGATTTCGAACCACCTTCGTCAGATAATAAGTATCCAAAGGCTTGGCATACGGATACTTGCTGATACAGATGGCGTCATTGATATGACTTTTCTCTAAGCCAGCTCTTTCTCTCCAGTACTTTGTAATATATCCATATGTCCCTGCAACAGGAACATCGATTTCTTTTTTTAGACGTTCCAGTAAAGTTTTACGCATGATACCCATAAAAGTGGCATCACGATAGGTTTTTCCTCGTTTCTTGCCTTTTGGAAGTTCGAACTTTCCTTTGTGCAGAGCTTTATGACAATGTTCGCAAAGTGTAATCAGATTGCTAGGAGCATTTCCACCTGTCTGACGGCTTTCGATATGATGCACATGCAGTTTTATATTGTTATCATGTGTGCCACAGCATTGACAGGTATATCCATCTCGATGAAGCACATATTGTCTTGTGTTATAAAAATCATACTGTTCTCCAAGCTGATAATCAGTACCAACAGGAAGTGTCCTTCCTTCTTCCATAGCTTTTAAACGCTGAAGGTCGAATTCTGATATTTCTACATGAATTTCAGATATAGGCAGAATTTGACATATTCTCTTGATGGCTGTTATGTGTTCCTGAATCTTGACTTCGACTGACGGAGCCAGCCATCCTTTGTGTTTAGAATGCACACGATTGTTAAATCTTGGCTTTCTGTATCTTGTCTTTCGATTTCTTCGTGTTCGACGTAAAGTTCGTCTTGCGGATAATAATTTTACAACATCATTACGAGGAGAAAGCTCCTCTTGATAGACAACCTTTTTCTCTGTTGTAGCCGCCATACCAATATGTTTACTTCCTGCATCTACACCAAGAGATACAGGCTGAATCTCTTTTGTACTTTGATACAAAAGTTGTATCGTAAATGGACAGCGTTTCACTACTTTAGCAAGATGACTGTTTAATAATCTTCTTACTTTTCCATGCCTTGTGGTTGGCATAAGTGGTTGTCCGTTGATATCTAGTACATATACCATGCAAGGCACTTTCCTTTCTTTTTTGATATGTTTGAAGCGATAAGCCAGTACATATCGAACTGTAAATGACACCTTCGCCAATGTTAATAAGAGGTTTGATGGACAAAAGGCGATTGTCTACCACACACTGCTCCTACCTCACAGAACTGTTTAATATGTCCCCTTAGAGCCGCAGACTAGGCGTTACATCCACGGGTAACTATATATTCTCTCTTAACGTAGTGCTCAAAACACTTAGGCTAGTCAACTTAGGCTTTTACAAGCATGCCAATTCATTGGCGGGTAGTTGACATGTACTCCAATCTTTCTTTATTTAAACGATTCAGATAATTATTTTCTTCATTAATTAACAAACTCTATATCATTTGCATAACCATTCCTTTATCGGTATAATACAAATAGAGAAAAGCTACTGGATACAGTGGTTGCTCTGAAATCATTCTAATGCTAAGGCACTAGTTTAACTTCTTTGCGGGAAAGGCGGACTAGTGTCTTTTGCATTTTTCGATAATCATTAACGTAAGTCGTAGTATTTGCACTAAAGCCATTAAACACATGGCAACGTCAACATAAAGATAAATGTACATATGACAACCTCCTACAATAATCGGAATCGAGCCGAGAACTCAAGCTAAATTACTTTTAATTTCAGAGGTACCACCCTACTATATCCAATAGCCAATTCCTATTATAAATATCCAATGTGAAAATAATGTGAATTCCGATACGTTTGTAACGATTGTTCCTATTTCATCTAAAGCAACTTATTTACGTTCTATTAGATAAGGTTTGTCTTGACTTTTAAATATATCAATTGTTTAATAATTATACAGAAAGACTACTGGATACAGTGGTTCCTCTGAATTTACATTTTTCTATGATCATCAATGTGATTCTTAGTATTTCTACTAGTGCCAATAATACCATGACAACATCAATATATAGATATATATACATAGACATCTTCTCCTCTTACAAAAAAATAGAAGGATCTTGCGAGAACGCAAGCAGATATCATTTTTAATTCCAAGGGTAGACGTTACTACATCCAGTAGCCAATTTCCATTATAAAACTTCAATGTGAAAACATTATTAAATCGCAAAGATTTCTAAAAAACATTTTTCCTTCATTTAAAGCATTATTGATATGTTTATCAATTATGTATATGCTAAAATATATAAATGCAATAAGACGAAGGACAAACAGTGTATGGAAAAAATTAATTTTATATTTACCAAGAACGGATTTCATATTGATGAAACAAAAGAAGAGAATACTTCAAAATGGGCTAAATCATTCAAAAAAGACAAATATTTGGCACTCTTTGAATTGGGATTTGAAAACAATCTAAAGGGATTGACACCTAGTGCTTTTTATTTGTATCAACTCTCTTTGAAATTCATTGAACTTTTAAGTAATCGACCTGAACTAGAAGTAGCTAGAGAAGATACTAAAGTAGAAGCATCAAGTGAAGACTTAGAATATTTAATGTCTATTATTCCTTTTGCGATTGGTACTGAATTCATTGATGAAAAGTGGATTCAAAATATATTTCAGCACTTAAATTCTCAGTTTAGGTGGGACATGAAATCATACAAGGGTACAGTTCAAATGTATCTTCAGGAAAAATCCCAAGATTTAAAAATCGCAAAACGAATCTATTTTCACTTAGTCGAAAACGAAGAAGATGCAGACTTTCCGTTTGCGTTTTTAGCGACGTATGCCACAAAAGACAAAGAAAATCGAATTGTTCATATGCCACTAAAACATGCACTCGTCGAATATAAAAATGATCAAGAACAATTATTGAATTTATTATCCTGCCTAAATGTAGTAGCTCAAAAGAATACTTTGATTGCCCAATATATGGAAACAGGTGATTTATTTCATCCCATCAAATTGACAAGTAAAGAAGCCTATTCCCTATTAAAGAGTGTACCTGACATTGAGGCTTGTGGCATTAAGTGTAGAGTACCAAATTGGTGGAAGAAGAAATATTCTTCTGTAAAAATCAATGTGAATATTGGAGATACCAAACCATCCATGTTTGGATTTGACTCCATACTATCCTTACAACCATCTCTAATTGTTAATGGTCATGCCCTTACAAAGAAAGAAATTAGTGAACTTTTAAAAATGGAAGAAGGACTTGCATGGTTAAAAGGTCAATGGGTAGAAATTAATCACAATAAGCTTCAACAACTTCTTGAACAAATGGAACAATATGATGGAACTATCACTTTAAAAGAGGCTTTGACAAAAACATATATGTCCAATGATGATGATATTGATGTCGATATGGGTATACAAATATCAAATGGAAAATGGCTAAGGGATATTTTAAGCAAATTGAAGAATCCTTCAAAAATCAAAAGCAAAGCTCAACCAAAATATTTAAACGCAACACTACGCCCTTATCAAAAGAGTGGATACAATTGGTTAAATCAAATGAATGATTTAGGCTTTGGCGCATGCCTTGCCGACGATATGGGTCTAGGTAAAACACTTCAAGTCATTTCTTTTTTAGAGAAGATGTATGAAAAAAAGAAAGATGGACATGTATTATTGATTGTTCCTGCATCCCTACTGGGAAACTGGTCAAAAGAAATAGATCGCTTTGCACCTAAAATGCCATATTATATCCTTCACGGAAAAAACAATATTGTACATGAAGACACATTTATCACTATAACAACCTATGGGATGGCATTACGCAATGTATTTTTACAAGAAAGAGTATGGGACTGTTTGATTTTAGATGAGGCACAAGCCATTAAAAATCCGGCAACCAAACAAACACGTGCTATTAAAAAGATTCCCAGCCATATGCGCATCGCAATGACAGGTACACCGATTGAAAATGACCTATCCAATTTATGGTCACTATTTGACTTCTTAAATAAAGGATTATTAGGTAGTGCATCTGAATTTAAGGAATACGCAAAGAAAGTACAAGCCTATCCTGAATATATGACAAAATTAAAAATGATGGTTTCCCCATTCATTTTAAGACGTCTAAAAACAGATAAAACAATCATTTCAGATTTACCAGACAAAATGGAAATCACAGAACATGTGGATTTGTCCAAACGACAAGTCGTTTTGTATCGCAAGGAAGTTGATAAAGCAGAACAAAAAATATTGGAATCCACTGGACTTCAAAGAAGAGGTATTGTGATTGCGTTATTGACGAAATTGAAACAAATCTGTAATCACCCAGACCAATTTATTCATGATACCAACTACAATCCAAAGGACAGTGGAAAATATGCGATGTTGAAAGAGTTGTGTGAAACCATCTATGAGAAAAGGGAAAGAGTATTGGTATTTACACAATATAAAGAAATGTGCGAACCCCTATCTCAATACCTAGAATCTATTTTCCATAAGAAGGGATATATTATTCATGGTGGTATTCCAGCTAAAAAGCGTACTGAAATCGTTGGAAAATTTAATGACGAAAACACATACGTTCCATATATCGTATTATCGTTAAAAGCAGCCGGAACCGGACTCAATCTAACAGCTGCCAACCACGTCATTCACTTTGACCGTTGGTGGAACCCAGCCGTAGAAAATCAAGCGAGTGATCGTGCATATCGTATTGGACAAACAAAAGAAGTTTTTGTTCATAAACTTGTTTCAAATGGAACTATTGAAGAAAAAATTGATAAATTAATTGAGTCTAAACAAGAACTCGCAAATTCCATTCTTGCCTCTAGCCAAGAAAAATGGATTACTGAACTAGATACAAACGAACTAATGGACTTATTAAGATTGGATGTGTAGATTATGGCAAAATATTGGACAGCAAGCATGCAATATTCGCAAATGAGCGTAGAAGAATTACAAAAAAAAGCACAAGAAAGTGTTAAAAACGCAAAAAACAAAGGAAAAGAAATGCATCCCATTATTGTGGACGGAAGGCAAATTGCAAAAAGCTGGTGGGGCATGGCCTGGTGTAAAAATATCGAACAATATGCCGATTATGCCAGTCGCATCGAACGAGGAAAAAGATATGTTCGTTCCGGTGCTGTTGTGGACTTACAAATTGTTAAGGGTAAAGTAAAAGCCCGTGTACAAGGTACAAGAAAAACACCATACAAAGTGGAAATCAATATCAGTCCACTAAAAGAAGAAATTTGTGAAGACATCATTGAAAAATGTAGTTCACAAATCCAAAACTTACAAGAACTTATGAACGGACAATTCCCAGAAAGTTTAAAAGAAATATTCCTATCCGAAAACGGACTCTTCCCAAGCCAAAGAGAAATCAGCTTCAACTGCAGCTGCCCCGACTGGGCCTTAATGTGCAAGCACGTTGCTGCCGTACTCTACGGAATTGGAACTAAACTTGACGAAAACCCGTTCTTATTCTTTGAGCTCAGAGGAATCGATGTCAATAAACTTGTAGACGTAACCATCAAGGACCACGTAGACTCACTACTAGAACACGCCAACATGCCACCAACAGATCGTGTAATGGATGATTCTTGTATCGAAACATTATTTGGATTAAAGTAATACATTAAAGACACTCATTTACACGAACGAGTGTCTTTTACATTTTTCTATGATAATCAATGTAATTCTTAGTATTTCTACTAGTGCCATTAAAATCATGGCAACATCAATATATATACATCATCTTCTCCTACAAAAAAATTGAAGAATCTGTAAAGAACACAAACAGATATCATTTTTAATTCCCGTAAATTTGTTGCGATTGTTCCTACTTCATCTAAAACGACTAATTTTCATTGAATTAGATAGGATTCAACTTGACTTTTATATATATCAATTGTTTAATAATCATACAGAAAGAC
>OHTI01000858.1_pt1 | contig 9325 bp, 8 predicted proteins | sample 1578941 | NCBI WGS metagenome assembly OHTI01 (sample SAMEA3879609, study PRJEB24766) | human gut metagenome | biome: human-associated habitat; feature: feces | place: USA | collected 1985/1987
GGTGAAACGGCCAGATGCCGCAGCTCGGTCCCCCCGGCCGCAGGCGCCTGATGCAGGACGGCTTGGCCGCTGCCCCCCAGGAGCACGCGGCCTGCCGGCAGGTCTTCTTTCAACTCCCAAGCCGTGGGCAGACAACCGGTTCGCACATCAAAGCACGCCAGAAGAAGCGCCTGTACCTGAGGCAGATCCTCCGGCCCGGCGGTCCGCACGGGAAAAGCGGGACTTCCGGACACAGCGGTCCCACCGGGCGGCCGGGTCATCCGCAGGCGGGAAAACAAAAGCGGAAAGCCATAGCGCTGCCAAGCCTGTTGGGCGGCTGCCAAAGCGGCGTCCTGGGGCCGGGACGCAATCTCCAAGACAGTGGGCAGCTCTGGACGCCAGTCCGGCAGGCTGCCGCCGGGTTGCAGAAAAAAGCGCAACCGCTGAAATCCATTTCGTTGCTGCAGGAGCAGCAAGCCCCCGGACCAGACATGGGCGTACAAGCGGCCTGCCTGAATTTCGTGGAGATAGGCATCCGGCCTCCAGGGGGCGTTGGTTGCAACCCCCGGCTTCAGCTGGTTCCAGAGGAGGGCGGACAGGGCTTCTTCATTCTGAATTTGTTCCATCGTATTCCCTTTTCAGTTGTGCCCGGTCGATTTTACCGTTCCTGTTATACGGCATCTGCCGGATTTGGTGGTAAAGGTTCGGCAACATATATTTAGGTAGCATTTCCAGCAGAGTCCGGGCAATCTCTTCGCCGGAGCATGCACCTTGGTAGATGCAGATGATTTTATCCCGCTCCCGGTCATACAGGCATACTGCGGCGTCCAATTTCGGCAGGCCGTTTAAAGCGGCTTCGATTTCCCCCAGTTCAATCCGTGTTTGATCTGATGGTCTTTCCGGCCGATGAAACAGAAATTGCCGGCGGCATCCTCAACTGCCAGATCGCCCGTTCGGTAGATCCGGTCAAGGTACCACGGATTTTTCGGATTTTGGAGGAACGCGCCGGCAGTTCGCTCCCAATCGCCGTAATATCCGAGGGCCAAACCGCTGCCCCGGACGCACAGTTCGCCGGGGGTACCTTGCGGCACGGGATTTTTGTCGGTATCCAACAAAAAAACGTCCATATTCCCGCACGCTTTTCCGATTGGGATCGTCTCCGTGTCGTCGAACTCCCGGTCGATGAAATAATAGGTGCAATCGACGGTCACCTCAGTGGGGCCGTATAAATTCACATATTGCACCTGAGGCAGCGCCCGACGCCAGCGGTTTAGCTGCTTGGCTTGCAGCACCTCGCCGCCCAGTATGACCATACGTAAGCGCTCCGGTACTTCTTTTTCCAGGACGCCGGAATTCGCCACCAAGTGAAACGCGGACGTCGCCCAAGAGAGGGTGGTTACGTGATGCTGATTTAAAAACCGGATCAGGAGCAGGGGAAAGGAAAAGCACGTTTTGGGGATGATCCAAGTGGTGGCCCCGGTTTTTAAGGTGGTGTACAGGTCCTTTACAGACAAATCAAAACAAAATGGGGCCTGATTGCCCAGCACGTCATGCCCGGTAATCCCCATGGTGGGCGTGTACCATTCCATAAAATCAATGATGCTGTGATGGGAAATCACGATCCCCTTCGGCAGCCCGGTGGAGCCGGAGGTAAAAATCATATAAGCAGGATCCAAATCCAAAACCCGCTGCCGCCGCAGGGCCAGTAGCGCAGAATCCGGCGCGGTATGGACTGCTTCCTCCAGCAAAAACAGGGGACACAATGGGGAAAATTCTGCCGCCAGCTCCTCTGCCGCCTGAGAAAAAATCAACGCTTCCGGCTGGAGCTGCTCCAACAGCTGCTTCATACGCTGGCGGGGCATTTGCCTGTCCAGCGGGACATAAAAGTTGCCGCTGTACAGCACGCCCAGCATAGCCGCCACGGTCATTGCCGATCGCTCAACCAGTACGACTATGGGACGGTTATGGCAGGCGGTCCGGCGGGCTAGGGCCGTACCGATGCTACGGCCGGCCTGATACAGCTCAGAGAACGTCAGCGTGTGGGCCTCATCTGCAAATGCAAGCCGGTCGGGGACTTGCTCCACAGTTTGTTCCAAATATTCCAGTACATTTTTCAGCATGGCTTTGCCCCCGCATCCGGCGAATCATTTTAGACAATTATACCGGCCTGCCCTATGTTTGTCAAGCAAGGGCACCCGGCTGTTGCGTGGCTGTACCATCCCAAAGGGCCGGTGGGCGGCGGTTTTCTCCCGGCCAATCATTGGGGCCGGGAGAGTGCGGGAGAGTCGTGGAAAATGGGCTGGGAGTCGGCTCAGATCGGAGGAAACAGGGACGCCAAAAACCGGGCGGCTACAGCCACCCGGTTTTCCCATGTGTCGGTGTATGCATTACTTGTTCTGTGCCAGTTCCTTCAGAGCGTCTTTCCGGCTGAAATTGGCCCGGCCTTTTTCGTCAAAGCCCATGAACTTCACCCAGGTCATATCGCCCAGCTTCAGGACGTCTTCCACCTTATCCACCCGATAGTTTTCCAGCTTGGAGATATGCACCATGCCGTCGTGACCCGGTGCGATTTCCACAAAGGCGCCGATGGGCAGAATGCGTACCACCTTGCCGTAGTACAGCTTGCCCACCTCGGGGACAAAGCAGATATCATCCACCATCTTTTTGGCGGCATATGCAGCGGCGGAATCCACGGCGGAAATGAAGACGGAGCCGTCGTCATCAATGTCAATTTTAGCGCCGGTATCGGTGCAGATTTTCTGAATGGTCTTTCCGCCGGAGCCGATCACTTCCCGAATCTTGTCCACAGGGATCTTCAGGGAAATCATCTTGGGGGCGTATTCGGACACCTCGGCCCGAGGCTCGGAAATACAGGGGAGCATGACCTCGCTGAGAATTTCCAGCCGGGCCTTCCGGGTCCGCTCCAGGGCATCGGCGATGATTTCCATCGTCAGGCCCTTGTTCTTCAGGTCCATTTGAATGGCCGTGATTCCCTCGGTGGTGCCGGCTACCTTAAAGTCCATTTCACCATGGAAGTCCTCCACGCCCTGAATGTCCGTGAAGGTTCTCCACTGCCCGGTTTCCTGATCGGAGATCAGGCCGCAGGAAATGCCGGCCACAGGCCGCTTGATGGGCACGCCGGCGTCCATCAGAGCCAGGGTTGAACCGCAGATGGAGCCCTGAGAGGTGGAGCCGTTGGAGGACAGAACCTCCGACACCACGCGGATGGCATAGGGAAATTCTTCCACAGAGGGAATGACGGGCAGAAGCGCCTTTTCCGCCAGCGCACCGTGACCGATTTCCCGGCGAGAGGTGGAGCGGGCGGCCTTGGCCTCGCCGGTGGAGAAAGCGGGGAAATTGTAGTGATGGATATACCGCTTGGTTTCCTCCGGATAAATCGTATCCAGCTTTTGCGCAGCGGACAGAGTATTCAGGGTACAAATGGACAGCACCTGCGTTTGGCCGCGGGTGAAAAGTCCGGAGCCGTGTACCCGGGGCAGAACGCCGACTTCAGCGGCGAGGGGGCGAATTTCATCCATGCCGCGTCCGTCCACCCGTTTCCCTGCCAGGAGCCACTTTTTGACCACTTTTTTCTGCATTTTGTACAGGCAGACCTCAATGTGGACGTCAAAATCCTCGTATTTATCGGCAAACTTTTCTGTAAAGTCCCGGCGGGCGGCGGTGAGCCGCTCTTCCCGGATGTTTTTGTCGTCCGTATCCAGGGCGTATTCAATCTGGTCCATGCCGTAGGCGCACAGCTCGTCCAGCAAGGCGTGATTGACTGCGGCCTTTTCAAAGGTAAATTTGGGCTTCCCGATTTCCGCCACGATCCCGTTGATAAACTTGACGATTTCCATGTTGGTCTCGTGGGCGACGCGAATGCACTCCAGAACGATGGCCTCAGGCGCCTCGTTGGCTTCTGTTTCAATCATGACCACCTTTTCAAAGGTGGAGGCAATGGTGACGAAGCAGCTGGCGGCTGCCCGCTCGTCTGCCGTGGGGTTGACCAGGTATTCCCCGTTTAGATAGGCCACGTTGGTGGTAGCCACCGGACCGTTCCAGGGGACGTCGGAGGAGGCAATGGCAATGGAGGCGCCCAGAGAGGCCACGATTTCCACGGGGTTGTCGTAGTCATTGGCCAGAACCGTACAGGTTACCACCACATCGTTGCGCAATTCCTCATCGAACAGCGGACGCATCGGCCGGTCAATGAGCCGAGAGTTCAGAATGCCCCGCTCAGAGGGCTTTCCCTCCCGGCGGTTAAAGGAGCCGGGAATCCGGCCGACAGAGTACAGCCGTTCCTCAAATTCAATGGTAAGGGGGAAATAGTCGATGCCGGGCTTGGGGTCGGGGGAAGCGGTAACGGTGGTGAGAACTACGGTATCGCCATAGCGGCAGATGCACTCGGCATTGGCCAGCTCGGCGACCTTTCCGGTTTCCACCGTCAAGGTGCGATTGCCGATTTGCGTTTCAAATACTCGGTGATTGGGAAATGTTTTGTGTGTAATCAAGGAAAGCGACCTCCTACATGTGATAATTTGGACTCTGGTTGGGAGGTTTAGCACTTGAAACCACCGCCGAACGCTTCAGCGGCGCTTTCAACTGCTAAATGTCTCCCGCACAGAAAAGGAAATCTAAAAAAGGGCGACAAAAGCCGCCCTTTCTTTTTACGTTATTTCCGGATGCCCAGCTTGGCGATTACGGCGCGGTACCGGTTGATATCTTTCTTTGCCAGGTAATCCAGCAAATTACGGCGCTTACCGACCATCATCAGAAGGCCCCGGCGGCTGTGGTTGTCGTGGATGTGCACCTTCAGGTGCTCGGTCAGCTCCTGGATGCGGGCGGTCAGAATGGCGATCTGCACCTCGGGAGAACCGGTGTCCCCCTCATGGGTTGCGTATTCGGCAATGACTTGGGTTTTCTTTTCTTTCTGAATCATGTTTGGTTCCACCTTTCACGTAATTTGCCCGGCAGCTAAGAATGGGCCAGTGGAGTGCCGTCGGCGGTATCCCGAAACTGAGCGGCGGGCGAAATATGGGAATCTGGCTACAGCCAGCTTTTCCATTATATCATAAGCTATTTCAATTGTAAAGGAAAATTTTGAGATTTTCACAATTCTCCTCAACGATGTAGAACGGCTTCGGCTGGGGACAGGCCGGCAAAGCAGTAGAAGTGATCTTTCTGAAAGCAAAACGGCTCTGCTCTATTTTCCCCCGCCATATTCCAATTATTCCCCAGACAGATTCAAAGTGATTTCCTGGGTTTTGGGGTTTAATTGCCGGTAAACGACGCCGGCGGATTGCAGCATGCGCTTGGAGGCTTGGGTGGCCGGTGATTCGGCGTATTTGTCGGACAGATATAAAACTTCGCGAATTCCGGATTGAATGATGGCTTTGGCGCATTCATTACAGGGAAATAGGGCGACATACAGGCGGCTGCCTCTTAAGTCCCGGCCGTTGGCGTTTAAAATGGCATTCAGTTCGGCGTGGACCACATAGGGGTATTTGGTTTCTTTTCCATCCCGGCCCCAGGGATATTCGTCGTCCGAACAGCCGTTGGGCAGACCGTTGTAGCCGGTGGAGATGATGATATTCTCAGGTGACACGATGCAAGCGCCGACCTGCGTATTGGGATCCTTGCTCCGCCGGGCAGCCAGCATAGCGACACCCATAAAATATTCGTCCCAGGTGATGTAATCCTGTCGTTTCATGTCAATCGTCCTTTTCTTTTGTCATAAGAGCGCCACGGTTTTGGCCTCCGGGTACGGACGGATGCCGCAACCGGAGGCAGCCCGGCGTCTATGTGCTGTGAAAATTGCCTGAGCAGGCTGCGGAAAACGGTCCGATCAAGCAGTGATTTGGGGAGCTTTCCGCGCTGCAGACTACCGGCTCATCCGAGAATGGCAAAGAGCACGACAGCCAGAACGGTGAGCAGAACCGGCGTCAACACAAGCGTGAAGCAGCCGAGACAACCGTGGCGGTGGTAACCGTGCGGCCCCCACCGGCGGGGCGGCCTGGGGGGAGGTCCCCCAAACCCTGGCCGACCAAAGCCTGGGCCTCTAAAACCGCCGCGGGGACCTCCGTGAGGGCCACCGGGGCCGCCATGAGGGCCACCAGGGCCACCGGGACCTCCGCGAGGGCCTCCGGGACCGCCCATTCGACCTCTACCGGGACCTGGCATAAAAGACACCTCCTTGAGCATGGTATGGCGATGTTGGTTGTGATTTTTTCGTGTTTATGATATGATAAAGACAAATCCGAGTTGGGGGTAGATTCTTCTGCGAATTGGAAATTTGGAAATTCCCGGCCGTTTGGCCTTGGCGCCGATGGCGGGGGTGACGGATTGGGCCTTCCGCACCGTTTGTGCACGGCTGGGGGCCGGCCTCACGGTGACGGAAATGGTATCTTCCCGGGCGCTGGTATACCGGGACAGGAAAAGTGCGGCGCTGCTGCGGAGAAATGAAGGCTCTGTCATGGGCGCGCAGATTTTCGGCAGTGATCCCGCCATCATGGCGGAGGCGGCGGCGCTGGCGGTGGAGATCTCAGGGTGCGATTTCTTGGATATCAATATGGGATGCCCCATGACCAAGGTGGTGCGCAACGGAGACGGCGCGGCGCTGATGCAAAACGTGCCGTTGGCTGCGCGGATTGTCGAGGCGGTGGCAAAGGCCGTTTCCGTGCCGGTTACGGTGAAGTGCCGTCTGGGCTGGGACCGGGGCAACCTCTGTGTTGTGGAGTTGGCTCAGGCCGTGGCCGGCGCGGGCGCACAGGCGATTGCGGTTCATGGCCGGACCCGGGCCATGCTGTATTCCGGCGTGGCGGACTGGGATACCATCCGTCAGGTCAAGCAGGCGGTTGCCATTCCGGTAATTGCCAATGGAGACATTTTTTCCGGGGAGGCCGCAGTGCAGTGCCAAAAGCGGTCTGCAGCGGATTTTCTCATGCTGGGGCGAGGCGTGTTTGGCGATCCCTGGCTCTTCCAGGAGGTGAACGCCGCTTTGGAGGGGCGGCCGATTCCCCCCAGGCCACCCTTGGCAGCCAGGATGGATACGGCTTTGGAGCAGCTTCACTTGGCCCGGCAAGATAAGGGGGAACATATTGCCTGCCTGGAGGCGCGGAAGCACTTTGCCTGGTATCTTCGGGGCGTGGCGTACAGCGGCTATTACAAAGAGCGGATTTCGCACATTGCGACCATGGCCGAGGCAGAGGCCATCGCGGCCGGAATCAAACGGGACCTCAAATAGCTTACTTTCCCAGGAACAGCAGCTCCGCAATTTGCACGGCGTTGGTGGCGGCGCCCTTGCGAATCTGATCGCCGCAGCACCACAGGCAAAGCCCGGCAGGGTCGGTGAGATCCGGGCGAATCCGGCCCACATAGACCAAATCCTGGGAGGATGTGTCCAAAGGCATGGGGTAGATCCCCTCATCCACCTGGTCCATGAGACGGCAGCCCGGCGCGGTTTCCATGGCGGCGCGCGCCTCTTCCACAGACAGGGGACGTGCAAACCGAAGGGTTGCGGAAATGGAGTGGCTGCGTATCACCGGGACCCGGACGCAGGTGCAGGATACTAAGAGTTCCGGCAAATGGAGAATTCTGCGGCCTTCATTCTGCATCTTCATCTCTTCTGAGGTGTAGCCCCGGTATTGCGTACCGCCGATTTGGGGAATTAGATTGTAGGCGATTTGATGGGGAAAGGCCTGCGCCGCAACGGGGCGCCCGGCCTCCAGGGCAGACACCTGGGCGTGCAGCTCCTCGATGCCGGCGACCCCGGCGCCGGAGACGGCTTGATAGGTGCTGACGACCATACTACGAATGGGACAGATCCGGTTCAGAGCGGCGACGGCCGTGACGGTGATGATGGTGGTACAATTGGGGTTGGCGATGATGCCGCTGTGGTGGGCTGCGTCTTCCGGGTTGACCTCCGGAACCACCAGAGGGACGTCGGGGTCCAGGCGAAACGCGCTGGAGTTGTCGACAAATACGGCGCCGGCGGCGCGAATGGCCGGGGCAAAGCGCTGGGCGATCTCATTTTCCGCTGCGCCGAGGACCAGGTCCACGCCCCGGAATGCGCTTTCCTTGGCCTCCTCAACGGCAAGGGACTCCCCGCAGTAGGTCTCCGTTTTTCCGGCGCTTCTGGTGCTGGCCAGCAGCTTGAGCTTTCCCACAGGAAAATTTCTCTCCTCCAGGACGCGTTTCATCTCCTGGCCCACGGCGCCGGTGGCGCCTAAAATGGCTACGGTATATTGCTTCATGGCGATCATTTCCTTTCTCCCCTTCGGGCTGAACGGTGTGACCAAATTAATTAAAATGTAGGCATACCGCTCACCACAGGCGGCAGCCTGCTTCCAATAAGCGGGAGAGCGCCTCGTTGGCCTCTTCATCGCGAAACAGACTGCCCCACTGCGGCTGCAGAACGAGCGCCTCCAGACTCAGGTTCCAGTGACCCAGCTGTATGAGGCGCTGAAAGCCGTCGCTGCAGCGGCGGCCGGACAGAATACGGTGCGCGGCGGCAACGGCGCCGAAGCGGTCGGCCTCCCGGCGCATCCGGACGGTTGGAATTTTAAGCGCATCCATTTCCGCCCAACAGTTCGCCCAGGCTTGGGCAAATTGCGCTTCCTTTGTCATGGCGTTGCTCCTATGCTGTTTTGGAATTCCGTTTCATTATACTACGGGAGCTGGTGATTTTCCACTCTATTTTGTTGTTTTTCCGATTGCATACAGCTTTTTTTCGCCGGCCTGTTTACGCAGGCCTTATTTTGTAGTACAATAGCAACGATTGGAGGCGTAGGTATGCACTGCTTAAGATGCGGGATGGAGATTGAATCCCCCCATGTTTTTTGTGACCGGTGCTTGGCAGAGATGGAGGCCTATCCTGTTTCACGTGAAACACCGGTGATCCTTCCCAAACGTCCGCCTGCAGATCTGGAGCGGCGTGGGAAGAAATTGCCAAAGCCGCAAAAGGCGGAGGAAATGCTGTTGATTTTGCGCAAGCGGCAACGGGTCCTGGTGCGGATTTGTCTGGCGCTGACTTGCATCACGCTCCTTTTGGCGGCCCTGCTGATTTTTCTTCCTCAGCATCTGACGCCCAAGCCCACCATTGGCCAGAACTATGTGACCAATTTGACGCAGCCCAATGAATAAACTGTTTCACGTGAAACAAAAACGTTGCAAATCCGGGCCGCTGTGGTATAATAACCCAAGTGCCTTTGGAAAAACAAGGCGGCGCCGGGGAGGAGGCATGGGATGGGCCGGATCATTTCCATTGTAAACCAAAAAGGCGGCGTGGGCAAGACGACTACGGCTGTAAATTTAACCGCCGCCCTGACGGAACGGGGGAGGCGGGTTT
>OHTI01000860.1_pt1 | contig 9301 bp, 9 predicted proteins | sample 1578941 | NCBI WGS metagenome assembly OHTI01 (sample SAMEA3879609, study PRJEB24766) | human gut metagenome | biome: human-associated habitat; feature: feces | place: USA | collected 1985/1987
GAATGCATGCTGGTAGGCCACCAATCCTCCACGGGCATTTTTCTTCTTATTAGTAGTCACAAGGACGCTCTTCACGGAACTAACACCTTGCTCTATCAAATACGGCTTGAGCACTTCCTCCACAAACCCTTGCTCCGTTTGTCCCTCACAAAGCACATGAATTATTACAGCCCTCATACTGGTCGTCCTCCAATGATGTTCTTGTCCCACAGCTCGCTGATGGCATAACGTTCGAGCCATAGCTTATAATCCCCCTCGTCCAAAGTTTTCACTGTTGTACACAGTCCTTCCTCATCCATTTCAACAACCGACACATTGCCTATATCAAAGCAATCCACCAAGTCCTTACTCTGCGACGCTATAATTATCTGAGAATGGACCGCCGCATCCTTTACCATTTGAGCCAATTGTGCCACGGCATAAGGATGAAGGCCCAACTCTGGTTCGTCCAAAATAATGACATTGGGCTTCGTTTCTTTCGATTGCAACAAGAGAGTTGCTAAAGCTATAAAACGAATAGAACCGTCAGAGAACTGATGAGCATTAAACACATAATCGGTGGCAGAATTATCAATCCACCTGAGCGAGATGGTGCTGCTCACTGGCTCCAAATAGAAGTCCTCAAACTGCGGCACAACATCTTTCACATAACTGACGATACGATCGTACGAGTCCTTATGATTCTCGCGCAAGAAATAGAGGAAGCTGGGCAAATTGTTTCCATGAGCCTGCAAGTAGTTAGAAGTCACTACAGGGCAAGCCTGACGCAAAGGGCCTGCAGCAGAAGAGTCATGAAACTGATAGACCTTGCAGTTTGACAACATCCAATAAATAGACTTAGCCACAGAATCTGGACAGTCAACCAATGCAGACTCCTTAAACACAGGTTCCAATATCACCTCATAAGGTTTATCTTCGCCTTGTCTGTGCCAACGTATGGTCTCCTCGGTTACGATCAAGCGATCAGGGGCAGCATTAGAGAGCCTGAAGTGATATACATCTTCTGACTTCCCATCTGAAAAAGTCAAAGTTCCCTCCAGGCCAGGCGTCCGCTTTGAACCGTAGTGCAACAAAGAGTTTGCAGTACCGACCGTCTCTACATAGCGCGCAAACGATTTGCCCATCATATAATTCAGCATCTTGAAGAAGCTGACTATATTACTCTTCCCAGCACCGTTAGCCCCAAGCAATAGATTAACAGAACCAAGAGAAAGGGTCACAGGGTTATCAAAGCTTATTGATTTATAACCTTTGATAACCACCTTTTCAAGTCGTTGCTTGCTATACATTTTCGTCATATCCTATCCACACGCTCCATTAGAGGATCTAAGTGCTCGCAAAATTACGGCATTTTCCCGACACATGCAAATTATTCAGCAACAAAAACTCTCGATTCGTTCTTCGTTCAAGGTTCCCGCATTCCACATTTTACCCCATTCAGCATCAGCCATCTGAACAAAATAATCTGAGGTTGCTTGACTCAACCTTTCGCAACCATTCTACACCTCAAGCTACTGCACGATCGCCTCCTTGATGCTTTCCACGATATAGCGGACGTCATCGTCCGTCACACAGGGACCCGCAGGCAGACAGAAACCCACCTTGAAGAGACGCTCCTCGATGCCGTTGGTATAGACCGGCGCACCCTCATAGACCGGCTGCTTATGCATTGGCTTCCACAGCGGGCGACACTCCACCCGCTTCGAGAGCATAAACACGCGCAGCGCCTCGATATTGTCATTGGGCTGGCAGTCCGTCACAGCCGTGTCCACCGCATGGATCACACCCGCGGCACCACCCACGGCCGTCTTCACCACCTCCTTGTAAGCATTCTCCTGCCCCTGGATCCTCACGTCCTCGTCCAGCGTCGCAGCACAAAGCCAGAAGTTGGCGTCATAGCGAGGATCCGCCGGCTGCCGATGAATATGCACGCCCGGCACCTCCGCCAGCAGCTCCTCGTAGAGTCCCTGTACATGCTTGTGGTGAGCAATATGGTCGTCCAGCACCGTCATCTGTCCACGGCCAATTCCCGCACAGACGTTCGACATGCGATAGTTGTAGCCGATCGCCGTATGCTGGTAGTAAGGATAAGCATCCCGCGCCTGCGTGGCATACCACATCACCTCGTTGGCCTCCTCCGCATTGCGACAGACCAGCGCGCCGCCACCCGAGGTAGTAATCATCTTGTTGCCGTTGAACGAGAGCACACCATAGCGGCCAAACGTGCCCAGCACCCGACCGTCGAAGCGCGATCCCATACCCTCGGCAGCATCCTCCACCACGGGGATGCCATACTTCTCCGTTATCGCCATGATCTCGTCGATACGGTAAGGCATGCCATAGAGTGCCACGGGCACAATCGCCTTCGGCAGGCGGCCCGTCTTCTCCTTACGATCAAGGATTGCCTGCTCCAGCAAGGCCGGATCCATGTTCCACGTCTCCTCCTCCGAACCCACAAAGACCGGCTTGGCCCCGAGATACGTGATCGGATGGGAAGAAGCACAGAACGTGAAACTCTGCACCAGCACCTCGTCGCCAGCCTTCACACCACAGCCTATCAGCGCCAGGTGGACAGCAGCCGTGCCAGCCGAGAGACACACCACCTTTCTGTCCAGATCCGCGGCGCCATCCTTCCCGCTGTTGACAAACGCCTCCAGGTCCGCCTCGAAAGCATTCACGTTCGGACCCATCGGCACCACCCAGTTGGTGTCAAACGCCTCCTTTACATATTTCTGTTCCAAACCCGCCTCACTCATGTGGGCAAGACAAAGATAAATCGTTTTTCTTTCCATAGTTGAAATAATATTTTTAGTACAAATGATGATTCAATACAATGCGTCCTCAGCCCCATACCATCACGCCACCATAGCCACCCCCACATGCTGCAAGGATGACATACCGACTTGGCAGAAAGCACCAAGGATCAAAAAAATAAAAAAAGAATTGAATAGTTCCCCATCGCAGTATCGCTCTGCGCTACGCCGCCACTCGGATAGGGATAAAGATCATTGAGGTCAAAGCGCGCAACTCATCCTTCTGCGCCTCCCGTTTCGTTCATATTTTAATAGCCTCAACAGCAGGTCCTGTTTTAAACTCCAGCCTGCAATTATACCTTGCTATGAACTTTTTCTTTGCTCGTTCCGTAATAGAATTACCCGTATTGCTTGGTATCTTGCGACCAATGATTCTCGCCTGTCTTTCTTTGACGGCAGGATCCTTAAACAAGGGATTAGTCAACGTTGCCTCTACTTGCTCTATCGCATGTTGAATATTACCACCTTTCAACTCTACAAACAATTCAAACAGTGCCAGATTGTCCAAATCAACCAAGATCAACTTATCACACTTCAGGACACGAAGATCCTTGATGACGCCGCCATCTATCCCATACACTGCAGACATACACTCTTTCGATAACACGACTCTATACGTCTGCCCACGCTCACCTACGGATAGACTTTTTCTCTTGTTCCACCTTTGTTCAGGTTGTCCCTCGGCGCTATTCAACCTATCCTTCCACGCCTCCATAGACGATTGAGTTTAATTCAAAAGTATAACTATCCACCATTTCCGAGACAGAGTCCAAGAAATCACCCTTTATAAAATCATACTCCTCATCGACAATGCTCTCAAAACGACCGTACTTAATGCAATATGCCGAGTAAGAGCCATAGGGAAGAACATATTCCTCAAGCCCCAACTCCCTGACCCTCTCAGGAGATTTGCCATAAGCCACCGAAGCCAACATCATAACATTCAAAGCCGTCAAGACGTACGGACTGTGCGTTGTCAAAAACACAGTACTCTTATATCCCGTAGGTTTCTTTTCCATCTGCTTTAAGAGGCCCACCAACAGCTTGACAAGCTCAAACTGAGCCTTTGGAAACAAGTTCTGCTCCAACTCTTCGACAAACATGTGAAACGACTGGTAAGATGACCGATTCTGGAAATTATTCCATTCCGTGAGCAGAGCCTTTACATTTTCAGGATCCAATTCGTCAAATTGCTTCAAATACTCTGCTGGACTCTTTTTGGCCACAGTTCCCACCTCAGCCGCAAGATAAGTAGCCAGCACCTGTATAGGCAAAGCCGACTGCACACCACTCGAAGCATAATACGGCTTGATTTTTGAGTGCCCATCAGCCAGAGTCAAAACATCACCGTTCTTGGCATCAAAGTGATACTTCATTCTGTCAACAAAAACCAAGTTGAGCGGATGCGCAGCATCAAACTGCGCCCGTGCCTCCCCCCATTCCAAAATATAATTGAACAACACGTCAACCTCCTTCGACCTGTACAAATTCTCGATATTCTGGATAGACGACAACAAATTACGCTCCGAAGGCAAGAAACTGATTTTTAGATTGTGCTTGTTTTCCGCAAAGTTGGCCTTTCTTACTATCTTCGCATTCCGCTTCTTTCCGTCCATCTCTATCTGGATAGCAGGGCCATCATATTTTATATAGCTGCTATCCGACAGAAAGTCGTCATTGAGATGATGAAATTTCTTCAGTTCATTCCAAAAGCGATAATAATGCGTGTACTTAGAAACGATCCCCTCCCCACCTATCATCACCTGCTTTTCGAGCCAGCAGCAAAAACACAGAATCTTCATGAAAGTACTCTTTCCAGTGCTCTGCTCGCCGATCAACATTTCGTATTTCTATTGTCTGCATGACGTCTAAGTTTTATGCAAAGATACAAATAAAATCAGAGAAAAAAACTCCTTTAGAAGAATTATTTGAAATTCGGCACAAAGACACAAGCTTTTTCTGTCGAACCAAACGGCTTTCATCGAATACTTACTTCTGTTCCACACCCGCCTCACTCATGTGGGCAAAGCACAAGTAAATAGTTTTTCTTTCTTCCAACACAAAAAATATCGTTAAATTATTTTGTACTTACGCCATAATGCAGTAAATTTGCGCCGTAATCACATTTATAATTCACCAAATTATCCGAATAACATGGCACAGACATCTATGACAGTCCGTTTGGACAACAAGCAGAAAGCAATATTCGACGAACTCTGCGCCCAGTTTGGCATGAGCGCAAACACGGCTATCAACATCTTTGTAAAGGCTGTGATACGTTGCCGAAGAATTCCTTTCATTATTTCTGCTGACTCTGAGGATGACATTAGAGAAAAAGCATTGAATGTATTCAACAAACTACGTGCTGATGCGGAAAACAGCAATGAGCCTGAAATGACTTTAGATGAGATTAACGCAGAGATAAACGAAGTCAGACGATTAAGAAAGGAGCGCAACAATGGTATATGCGGTGATTGACACTAATATTCTTGTATCTTCAAGAATAAGCAAGAATCCGCTGGCTGCAACAGTAAAAGTTGTTGCTAATGTGTTTCAAAACAGGATCATTCCAGTTTTCAATGAAGAAATTCTTTCCGAATATTACGAAGTTCTGCATCGTCCTAAATTCAGGATAAGCGAAGAGCAAATTAATGCCATTCTTGAGTATATAAAGAAATGCGGAGTACATTCTGAACGTATCCCATTTGATGGTGATATGCCAGACGAAGACGATCGTGTGTTCTACGAAGTCTCTTTAAGCAAGGAGGACTCGTTCCTCGTCACTGGCAACCTCAAGCATTTCCCAAAGGCACCCAAAGTCATTACTGCAGCTCAAATGATGGAGATTTTAGATAACGAATTTTAATAGCAAGAGTGTGTCACACAAGGCACACTCTTTTTCTTTATACTGTATATCACCAACACAGCGTCCCCGCTATTCTTTACTTTCTGCCAAGAGGCGATAAACTTCGGTGAATTTGTTACGCCAAATTCTTGATCTCATCCTCGGTCATGCCCGTCACCTTCATGATACTTTCAATCGGTGTACCAATTGACAAGAGGTTTTTGGCGACCTCTGCAAGGGTTTCGGCACGACCTTCAACAAGGCCTTCGGCACGACCTTCGGCGTGACCTTCAACACGCCCCTTGCCAAATCCTTCCGCAAGACCTTCAGCTTTTGCGGTATCCAACGAGTTTTTGATATCGCGATAGGCTTTGAGGCTGTCCTCATATTCGCGGAGCTCCACTTTGGAGAAGTGAGCTATCTCTGCTTCGGAGAACAGACGGTTGAAAATCTCATTGCGCAAATAGTCCGGCTGGCTATCGAGGCGGGAAAGGTTGCGAAGGACATAGAGCCACTTGTCGTAATTGGACTCCAGTTCTTCCAAACACTTGTCAAACTTCGAGATTTCGACGTATTTGAAGGTTAGTTTGTCGTTGAACACGCGATGAGTCTGCTTGTCAAGCAGGCCAATATCGTGGTTGATAGTGTCAGGAGAGAACGCGGAGTCGCTCATTTTGTAGTTGAGCAAAGCTACCACATAGACGTGTTTGAGCTGGTAGTCCCATACATCGCCCTTCTCGGCTTGCTCGCGGATTGGGAAGGTAGCATAGTAGAGAGAACGGTCTTTAAAAAAAGTCTGATAGGCATTCTGCATCTCGACGATAAACTTCTCACCTTGCTCGTTCTCGCAATAGACATCGAAAATGGCCTTGCGGTCGGAACGGATATCCCCGACATGCTCGCTGTTGAGGAACGTCACGTCCTTTACGACCTGCTCGCCATCAAAGAGAGAGTTGAGAAAGTCGATGAGCAAGTCCTTATTGGGAACTGTGCCGAAGACACGCTTGAACCCGAAATCGGTCAGCAAACTGATATATCGTTCTTCTGAATTTCGCATAACTTTGATTTTTTACAAAGGTATGGGATTTTTATGACAACGGCAAATTTTAAAGTAAAAATCCGTAGAAAACGTGTTGGGAGACATGGAAGGGTGGAACCATGCGGGACAAAAACGGCTTGCCGAAGGGTAAACAACACGAGAAGAACTCCACAAGGATTTTCATGCGTTATGCCGCATTTTGTGAACGGTTATGAACGGATTATGAATGGATTGTAAACGGATTGTAAACGGTTATGAATGGATTTGCATTCGATTGCGCCATTTCGTAATTTTGCACCCGTCTTCAGCAGACGTTATCAGCAACGCAGCTGACAAAGAGAATCATTATCAACTTCAAAAACTTTCATAGCAATGAAACAAAATCGCAGTCCCACCAAGTCCGCAGAACGGCGGCTAAACAAATCGGTTACGTATCGGTCTCGTATCGTTTCCGTATCGATCTCGTATCAATCCCGTATCGTTCTCGTATCGTCCTCCTATCGTTCTCCTATCGTTCTCGCTTCCGGAAGCGGAAACAATACGGAAACGATACGGAAACAATAGAAGAAGCAAGGGAGAAACAAGGGAGAATGCTCCCAACTCAAAACATTTTCAAATTTTTAAAACGTTACAATTATGGCAAGACTCAATGGTATCTTAACCAAACTCCAGGGATCAGTAGGTAGCTTTACCTTCAAGCAGAACGGTGGTCAGACCGTCGTGTCTGAGAAGATCACCCAGACGACCAACGCGAAGACCAATGGTCAGCAGAAGCAGCGCATGAAGTGGACGAACGTCATTCGTATGTATCAGGTGCTGACGCCTTATCTGAAGCTCGCCTTCGGCGGTGCTCGCAATGGACGCAGCGACTACAACAAGTTTGTCTCGGCGAATCTCGGCAAGGCTCCGGTCTATCTCACCAAGCAGGAGGCCCAAGCGGGGGCAAGCATCGTGGCACCCTACGAGGTGACGCACGGTTCCATCAAGTCGATCAAGATCAACGGGAAGGGCAACCAGGCCGTGACGGACATCAGTCTGGGAGACTTTGCTATCACGGACGAGACGACGGTGAAGGAGTTTTCGAACGCCGTGGTGCAAAACAACAGTCTCTATGAGTATGGCGATCAGATCACGTTCTTCCTGGTCAGACAGGAGGTGAACGACGTGACGATGCTTCCGATGGCGGCGGTGGACGCCTGCTGCGTCATGCTGGACAAGGCTTCTGAGGCGAAGCTCCTCACGGTCGTGGACGCTCGTGGCTTCTCGGTGCAGGAGGGGCGTTTGGCCGCGCAAGCTACTCATGAGTTCGGCGATCATGGTCTGGTGTGGATTCACTCCCGCAAGGAGGCAGCGAAGACGCTGATCTCTACGCAGCACCTCATCTGCGAGAACAACTTGCTGAAGGAGTATCAGGGTCAGGCGGCTTACCAGCGTGCCACGGACAGCTACGGTGGCGTGAGTGATGTCTATCTGCGTCCGAACGGTGTGCTGAACCCTGTGGAGAACTCCGTGCCGGGGACTCCCTCGGTGGAGGGGAAGAAGACGCTGCGTCTGTCGGCGAGTCCGGCCAATAGTGGTACGGTCTCAGGGGGTGGTTCCTTTGACAAGGGGAGCCGCGTGAGCATCCATGCCGTGGCCTCGGGCGACTATACCTTCAGCCGCTGGAGTGATGGTGACACGTCGGCGTCGCGTACCGTGACGGTGAATGGTGACATGTCGCTGACGGCTTACTTCACCAAGACGACCTCGGGCGGAGAGTCTTCGGAGACGACCCCCGATGGTGGCGACGGCAACTTGGGTGACTAAGCAGTAGGGTGCTGGGGGCGCGAGACGCCCTCAGCACCTTTCATTTTTTCATGAATCCCCGCTGATCGTACGATAATCGACTCGTTAATACTTTATTCTGAGCCTTCTTGCTGATTGACTTGGTCTTAAAAGAACAAGTACTGCACGTAGAGCGAGGCGTTGTAGGCCAGCAGGAAGACGGATAGTCCCATCAGAGCCACACGGGCAGCCAGCAGCCAGCGGCCACGGAGGCGCAACAGGGCGAAGGCCATGGCGATGGGGAGGACGAAGAGCCAGTGGGGCGACATGATATAGACCTCGTTGAGGCCGAAGCCGAGCACCACATGGATGATCATGTCGAAACCCATCCATGACAGGGCGATCCACAGAAAGCGACTGCGGCGCCCCATCCAGATGCCGGCGAGGAAGAAGAGGACGACGAAGGCCTCGACGGCATAGCTCGCCGCATAGCGGTAGGGGACGATGACGGGGCGATTGATGAGCACGTCGCCCAGCACATGGTCGGTGTGGAGCTGTATGGGCTCGCCAAACAAGTTTTCGACGATGCTCTCCAGGCGCGGGGTCGTGGCGTCGGTCCACGACGAGAATTCCCCTTGTCCCATTGGCTTACCCTGGTGGGCATAGACCGCTTTCTTCATCCGGCGACGCTCCTTCTCCTTGGCCCTTGCGCGGAAGATGCTGTCGGCAGTATGGGAAAGGCCCGTAGTGTCGGTCGTGGCCGACTGCTTGATGAGGTTTTGCATGATGGCGCCGCGCTCTTTCTTTTCCCGTGCGGCCGTCGCCTCTTGGCGAGCGAGG
>OHTI01000878.1_pt1 | contig 9128 bp, 9 predicted proteins | sample 1578941 | NCBI WGS metagenome assembly OHTI01 (sample SAMEA3879609, study PRJEB24766) | human gut metagenome | biome: human-associated habitat; feature: feces | place: USA | collected 1985/1987
TGCAAGCCAGTGCTTGAATACATCCACGCTTGACCGTAACCGCCGCCAAATACATCATACCAGGCACCAGATGCCGCCGTTGGGTCATGCATCAACTCATTCAACCACTTCCAGACATTTCCCACCAGGTCGCAAATATTTAATACACTGATAGCATTTGCAATTTTCCCCACTGCCGTTCTGGCCTTATTGGTTTTCGCTGTCCACCCATTTGCATTGGAATTGTCAAGTCCCTGTGGGCTTCCGTCTGCTGCCACTGTAAATTCCATGTAATCCGGCAACCTTTTTCCCACACGTCTTGCACGTTCTCCGGCAATATACCAGTTAAGTCCCTCGGTTCCTGTAATCGGTGTGCTATTATACACGGACTGTAAGCCGTTGGCTCCGTCATCACTGGAAAGGTAAATGTCCCCCCATAACGCATTTCCCAGGTAGACCATGCCGGACGGGTCGCATTTTGGACGGTGTTTTGTTGTCCATACGGAATTTGGCAGAATATCCACACGGGTATTACTTTCCCAACCGCTTCCCCTTACGGACCCGGAAGTGTTTATGGCTCTTCCGTGTTCGTCTGTATTACGCACTCTTCCATAGTGGAATCCGCCAATTTTCCTTGTATTGGTATCGTCCCAGGTTTCCCCGTCCGGGAATGTGGAATTTAAGGAAATCAAATAAACTTCATCCTGGCTGTTTGTTCCTGGGTCGCAAATATATATATAATAATCCTTTCCATGTTCAAAATCTGCCCCCTGGTCCAAGTTTGCTTTTGTTAATGCTTTTTCTACTGTCTTAAATACTGCGTTTTCTCCCACGGCAATGACGCATCCGGCCAGTACGGTAACTTCCCCCTTATTGGTGTACTGTATATACTGTTTTTCCGGGGCTACAATGTCAGAAACGGCGGCCATTTTGGCAACTGTGATTTTTGCCCTTTCATCCACCATGTTTTCATCATAAATAAATAATCTGCTCATTATGCCAACTCTCCTTTCATTGCTTCCACTTCCTCTTCTGTGATGCCCAGGCGGTCATAAAATGTCACTTCTGCCGGGATGCCAATTTCTGTGCTGCCCATGTTCAGTGCCTTTGAAATAGAAAGAACGGTGTGGACAATATCATTGTTCTGTCCTGTTTCCAGGTTTTCTGCCGCTGTCTGTTCTTCTCCCGTGTCTTTATTGATATGTACGATTTTAATTCCCTGTACAGTCGGATATACTGCCCCATTTTTAATTTTCTGCCCCTCTTCTACCTCTGCACAATACATAATGGTTACGGTCTTTCTATCCTCTGATAATTCAATGACCGGGCACATAATCCAGTTCTGATTTTCCAGTTTTTCAACTGCTGCCAACCAATCTTCTTTTTCCAGTCGGCCACGCTTTACCAATTTGAACGTGTTTACCAGGTCTGATTTTGTTTTGATTACTTTTGGAAATCCTTTCATCTTCTCTTTTCCTCACTTTCTTTTAATAAATAGGTGCCAATATAGTTTCCTATGTAAGCCATGTTTGTTCCCTCACACAAAGCAATGGTTATGGTGTGCATAAGGTCCGTATTGTCTGCCTTGAATTTCTTTGGTATCGCCATAACGCTTTCCATGTTGCTTTCCACGGTGTATTCCCCTGCTTCAGTAACATAAAATCCAATTCCGCTTTTCGTAACCTCTGCCGTCTGTACGGTCCCCGTTGTGGTATTTGTAAGGGTAATGGTAACGGGCGTTGTGATGCTCTCCAAAAAATATTCCATGTACACTTTGTACGCCATGTTGTGAACTTTGGTTTTTAAATCATCAATCTGCAACTGTAATTTCCCGGCCACATCCCCGGCAAGTTCTGTTTTCTTTTCTTCAAACCATTTGTTCCATTCTGCTGCCTGTTCATCCATAAACCCTTGCGTCAGATTTTCATACTGTTTTACAAAATTGGCGTGGTCTTTTTCCATTGCCTTTTTCTCTTCTGAAAACCATTTGCTAAACTGGGCGTTCCACTGTGAAAAGTCCAATTCTTCAAACTGGGAACCAATGAAGCCGCACACAGTATCATCCGGCCTTTCATCTGTTATGTTTGCCTGTGTAATCTCCACGGCTCCTGCCGGAATATAAATGCGTGCCAGGCTCTTTTCCTGGATAACATCATTGTTTAAAAGTTCCGGGGCCTGCGGATTGCTTGAAAAAGCCCCCTCTAAAACATAAATGCTTGGTTTTCTTTCTGTTTCGTCATTCCTTAACACAATGCGGTCAATCCTCGGAAGTGTACCGCTTGCCTGGCTTAACGTGAGGGTCAGCGGTGCCGTATTGTGTATGGTGTGCAAATTGATGTATGCGTACCCTGTCCGGGTGCCGCCGTCCACCACCACTTCCATGCTTCCGCCTGCTGCCGTGACCTGTAAATGCCCATATGCCACGCCCTCTTTGTAAAACGGGGCTTTGTCCTCGTTCATATCCTGGCCGTTGTACATATGCTCTTTATCGTTTAGGTCTGTGGCATTGTAAAAAAATCCTCTAACTGCCATGGTCTTTTCTCTCCTTTCCGTTTATTCGTCCCATTTTATTGTGGTGGGTAGGGCATCCCCAAAAGTAGGCACCACATACATTCCCCCATATTCGTAAACTTCGCAAAGTTCTGTAATTCTTAGGTTTTGTGTAGTGTTCCACTTTTTCTTCTTTACCGTCACAACATCCCCCAGGTCATAATCTTTTCCGTAAATAAAATTAACGTCCGCTTCTGCTTCTGCTTCAAAGTTTTCAAAAATCTTATTTTCTTTCAAATATTCTTGTCCCCTGCTCCGCAATGCTTCCAGGTATTCTTTTTCTGTCAGTTCGTCTTTGTTTATGTCCTTGGCATCCAAAAACACTTCCCGTAAATCAAACCCGGTTCCGCCGCCTACTGTCACATATACACGGTTTGCCCCCTCTCCGGCACCGCCCACAATAACCTTTGTTTTCATGGTTGCGTCACTGTAATTATGCTTTGCCTGGTTCAGATTATCGTAACTTTCAGAAAAAATAACCCTTGGGTTTTTCCCTTGTGCCTGGGTTCTGTCTATGCCTTTGTAGGTTTCAAACGTCATGGTCTTTTTCTTAAAATCCGGCACCACTCTGAAACCTATTTCCGCATACTTCGCCATTTTTATAATATATTCCAGTACATTTTTATAAGTGGCCTGGAACTGCACTTTGGTTGTGTCCTCCGTATCTGCTCCAATCTGCAAAAGCGGTATTTTTTCCATACGGTTTATCATGTAGTGCATGGCATCTTCTACCGTTCCGCTAAAATTGAATAACGGCCCGGTCAGCCTGTCCCCCAGATATATTGGTAAAAAATGCCCGTTTCTGGTTATCTCATTTACAAGGGTGCTTTCTTCCTCCGCCTGGTCCCCTCTTATCACGGCGGCTTCCGCCTTGTTATCTCCCTTTGTGATAATATTCCCCGGCTGTAAAAGCCTTAAATTTTCCGCTGTTACTGGGCAATGAAGTTCAAATGTTCCGCACTCATAATATTTGCGGTGCCATTGTAGGGATGTGTGATTTTCAATATGGCCTAAACGCCGCAAATTCCTGTCATAAACGTGTATTTCCATATCATCACACCCCCAAATAAGAAATTCTGTAATACACGGAAACAGAAAGGTAATTGGTTCCCTCGTCCGCTGAGTAGGTCAACGTATTTGTTCCGTCCTGTAACTGTATAAAGTCCCCGTCCTCGTCTAGGTATTCATTTATAACAGTTCCGAACTTTTCAATTACCGTGTCCCAGTCAATTACGCCATAGGCGTTTTTGTAACTCTCAATTTCCGCCTGGGTCACTCCGTCCAAAAGATATACATTTTTCTTTCCTGTGTATGTATTTATGATGACATACTGGCCGGATGCCATGGTAAAATCATTGTCCAAATATCCAACCTTTGTAAATTCTCCGCTTTCTGCATGATATATGGCCGGGTTCTTCACGGCTCCGTCTGCCCGGAAGATTACCACAATACCTATGTTGTCGGCTCCGCTGTCATTTTCAATTTCTTTTACCAGGTCCGCTTCTCTGTGCCCAAATATGCGACCCTCTTCCGGGAAACACGCCGGAAAATAAAAATCACTTACCCATGAAGCCATTACCACTTCAATATCTGCCAGGTCTTTAAAATACGGGTCTGTACACTTCAATGAAATGGTGTAATCTCTTACAACGCCCGTTGTTGCACCCGGTATGATGCTTTCCACCTCATATTCAATGGTTTTGGCTTCTCCGTCCTCTATGTACTGCATATTCCCTGTCCTTTTAATAGGGAATGTCCTGTACAAAAGATTTCTGTTTTCTCTGTAATTCCCGTCCATTTCCACGGTCAGTACAATATTTCTTTCCTTTGCTGTGGCTCCTTGGTATGTACTTCCGTCCGTGGTTGTGTTCTCACTTGTTACCACATTGGCTTCTATTCCGTAAATCCCCTCTATGTCTACCAGGTGGAACGGGGTAAACTCGTCCCAGGTAAAGGTTATGGACACGTTTTTGTCACTTGTGCATATCACTTTAATGTCTGACACTTCATTTACCCCCTTTGTACTGCTAAAATCATGCTTCTTGTCTGTAATCTGGTTTGTCTTGCTACTTCATAAGGGCTTAACGCTTTTGGGCTTGAAATATTGATTGTCTGGCTATATCCGCCCTTTCCGCTTCCTGTGTTTTCCAGACTTCGGTTTCTGGCTGAACCTGTCAGCGGCGTAACAACTGCCTTTCCGTTTACCATGCTTAAAAGTTCCGGTCCGGCTTCTGCTACCATGGCCGTTCCCTCTCGCAACACTCCGCCCTTTGCCAAACGTGGCAATGATAATTCCCCGATACTTCCTAGGGAAACTCCTGGTATTTCATTGATAATTCCAATTACTCCATTTATCATGCGGATAAACTTATTTACAACGCCCTCTATTGTGGCAAGACAGGAATTGATTGCCGATTTAAAGGCATCCCCTACCGCTGAACCAATTTTTACGCCAACATTCACAAAACAGCCTTTTATCTTATCCCATAAACCAGAAAAGAAAGAAGTCACATTTGCAAAGGCGTTTTTAATATTGGTCCATGCGTTCTGAAACTGCGTGCCAAACCACTGCGGCACTGCTGCCAGTGCGGTTTTAATTTCTGTCCACCTGGCACCGAACCAGGAACCAATTGCCGCAAATACACGGGTCACGTTATTGTATGCGTTTGTAAACATAGTAAGGAACCAGGTTGCCACCAACGCCAGGGCATTTTTAATGTCCTGCCACCTGGCACCAAACCACTGCCCTATGGATGCAAACACGCCTGTCACTCCGTTGTATGCTTCTGTAAATCTGTCAGTGAACCACTGACCCACATTTTGAAATATCGCAACAAGCCCGTCCCATAAATTTTGGAAAAATTGCTTCACATTCGCCACAAAATTGTCCACAAATTCACGAAAAGTAGCACAATTGTCATAAATCAATTTGAACGCCCCGGCAAACGGGTTTACTATAAATAAAAGTAGTGCTTGCCAGTTCGATTTCACAAAATTTATGAAACTGTTAAATGCGTTTGGAATTGTTACGGTAAAAAAATCCGCTATGGCTCCAAATACCTTGACCGCCGTTTCTTTTACAGCTTCCCATACTGCAATTACCTTGTTTCTGAAATCCTCATTCGTTGCAAAAAGTGTAACCAATGCGGCCACTAATGCAGAAACCACCGTTATTACAATCCCAATTGGATTGGCCGCCATTGCGGTGTTTAATAATTTTTGTGCAATCGTCAATCCCTCTGTGGTGGTTTTCCACACCTTAAATGCGGATATTAGCCCTTGTATCATAGTTACCACATTCCATGCCAACATCCCGGCGGCAATTCCGGCAATAATAGAAATAATGGTTGGACCGTTTTTTGCCAGAAAAGAAATAAATTCTTTTACTTTACTGATGACTGCAAGCACAATGGTTTTTACTTCTGGGATTTTGCTTTTTACCTCTCCTATTACCTCGCTGATAACTGGCTTTAATTCTTCGCCAACGGGTTTTATAAGGTCAACCTTGATATTCCGCCCTAAATCCTCAATCTGGTTTCCCAGGTCATCATATTTTGTTTCATTTATCGTTCCCAGTGCGTCATTGGTTGCGGTAATCTCTCCCTGTGTATTTACCAGGGCACGCACGGCATCTTCTCCCAAATCTTCCCACTTGGTTCCGTACAGTGCCACGCCCAAAAGGTTTCTTTGCACTTCATTATCACATGAGAAAAGGGCCGTATTTACAATCTGGAACGCTTCCTTTGCACCCTCTCCCCCCTGTGCAAACTTTGTTTTTAAATCGTCAACATTTAACCCCAGGGTTTTAAATGCGTCATCTGCCGTTCCGTCTTTCACTCTTATGCCAAACTCTTTCACGGCATCATTTAAGTAATCCACCTGGAATGTACCGTTTTTTGCTCCGTTGGCAATCATATTAAAAGCGTCCTCGGCAGAAAGTCCCAAATCAGCATAATAAACGGAATATTCTGCCAACTGGTCGGCCAAATCCCCGTTCTGGTTTAATCCTTTTTGTGCCCCCTGTGCCAAAAGGTTGTATGCTTCATCTGCGGAAATGCCAAACTGTTTCATCATAGCATTTACGCCCCGGATGCTTTCGTTTACGTCTATATCAAAGGTATCACGCATTAAAATGGCGTGTTCCGTGGTGTTTTTCAGTTCTTCCCCGGTCTGCCCTGTCTGCTGCTTCACCGCTGACATGGCCGTTGCAATATCGTTTATATCCTCGCCGAAATTGTCCTTGTAAATGCTTAAAAGGGTTTCTTCCAACCCCTCAACTTCCGCATCCGCCGCCCCGGTCTGTGTGATTACAGTGTTTAGGGCTTTGTCACAATCCGTTTCAAACTTCGTTGCATATGTAGCGGCTGCCACGAACCCGGCACCCAACGCTTTTGCCGCTGTTACTGCCGTGCCCGCCATTCCGTCCAGTTTATCTTTAAAGGCTCCGGCCTTTTCCTGTGCTTCTTTCAGTTCTTCGCCGGAAAGTTCGGCAGCATTCCCCAACTGCTCAATTGCGTTGTCCGTCTGTTTTGCTGCTTCCTCTAAGTTTGCCAGTTCAACTTCCGTTCTTCCAATTTCTCTTGTCAGTGCCTTGTACTGTTCTTCGGAAATCTCGCCTCGTGCGAATTGTGCCTGCACTTGGCTTTCTGCATTTTTCAGAATGTCCAATTTTTCTTTGGTTTCTGAAATAGCGTCCGTCAAAAGTGCTTGTTTTTGTGCTAACATTTCCGTATTGGTCGGGTCTACTTTTAAAAGTTTATTTACTTCTCTTAACTCTACCTGTGTCCCTTTTATTTTTTTATCGACACTGCCCAGGGCCTTATCCAATTTTGTTGTATCTCCGCCAATTTCAATGGTTATACCTCGGATTTTACTATTTGCCACCGTTTAACCCCCTTTCTTCTTAAAGTTTTTCCGCAATCCCTCACGGTCTGGTTTTTCCTGCTCCAAACGCCAACAATTCTTTAAATACTCCCGTCCCTCTTCGGTCTTGGAATTTTCAAAAATCATTGCTTCACGCATAAAAAACAAATACACGTCAATTTCCATTTCCTGTACTTCGTAAATGTCAATATGGCAATAATCCATTACCAACTTTTCCGGCCTGGTGTGTAGCGTGTATGGTATTTCATCCCCTTTATCCTGCCTTGGATAAAAGGGCATTTTTAGTTTGGGTCCGTTTTAAGTTCGTCCACAAATTCCATATAGGCTTTCAGAATTGCGGTGCATTCTTCAATGTCATAATCTTCCACATCTTCTGCCTTTACAGGCACCTTTCCCATATTGTTGTTAAGCACCGCCGCCAACAATCTGTAAATGCTGTCTGTATCTTCAATTTTGGCGTTTTCCTCGTCCATTTCTTCCAGGTCTTTGATTGCTTCAAATACCTGTTTTTGTGGCATTCGCACCACAATTTTCTTTCCTTTTTCCAGGACTTCCCCGTTTTCTCCCACCTTGTCTTTTAAAGTGAACGGCCAAAATGTTCTTTTCAGTTTGTTGCAATTAAATTCTTTTACTGCCATGCTTTTATCTCCTTATCCAAAAATGCGGCCTGGGTGTCTACTCCCTGGCCGCCTGTGTGCCTGTTTTTATTCTGTGTCCATATCTTCTTCGTACAAAATTAAAGTACCCTCTTTATCCATAGGCTGTGCTTTAAATTCTGCATCAATGACCGTTTCACTGTCCTTGGCAAACGCAATGGTAAATCCAGCCTGGTTATTTCCTACAATCGTAACCCTTACATCCCCGTCCGCCGGGTCCTTGTGTACGAAATGAAGAATATATTTTTTCCCGTCTGCATTTCCAATTCCGCCAATCTTCACAATGCGTTTTTTCTTGTCTGTTTCTTCCTTTACTCTGGCCGTCTGGCATAACTTCTGTAATGTAGTACCGCACCATGTCATAATTCCAGATTTAAGGGTTGCTTCCTCTTCTGTAATAATAACCTTAGAAACCTTTCCCATATCGTCTTTGGCTTCATAGAATGACGGTGCATATTCAATTTCTGCACCACCCTTGATATGCCCCAGGCGGTTTTCTTCTGTTTCTATCACTGCATTTTCCGGCAATGCTTCCCCCACTCCCGTAAATTCCATACAATACAAATCGCCAGAACCTAAAACAATGCTTTCTTTGTTCATGCTTTCTTTGCTCCTTTCGTCTTTTTCAACAATCCCCTTACTTCATAAGCAGTTTGGTAACAATCTTCATCTGCTACCTGGGCCAGATATGCGTCATACTCCACATCCGGCAGCACTTCCATTTCAAACGCCGCCGCCAGTCTTTCCCGTTCTTCATCATCCGCCATGGTGTAAAGTTCAAAATCAATTTCCTGGGCCTTTAGGTTATTCAATCCGTCTGCCCCTCTTCCCGTTTCATGTGGTGTAAGATAAACCATATACGGAAGCGGTGGCACCGGGTCATCCACGGTTCCCTCAAACTGATTTTTGGTTATTGGCACGTTATTTTTCTCTGAAAAATCCTTTGCCCTCTGTATCAATTCTTCCGCTGTCATCCTATCCCCTCACTTTTCTTTCTATCTTCTGGGCCGCCAAATCTCCCAGGGTGTCATTGACTGGTCCGATATGCTCAAACGCCCT
>OHTI01000879.1_pt1 | contig 9124 bp, 9 predicted proteins | sample 1578941 | NCBI WGS metagenome assembly OHTI01 (sample SAMEA3879609, study PRJEB24766) | human gut metagenome | biome: human-associated habitat; feature: feces | place: USA | collected 1985/1987
AGGCCTTTTCCATGCTTTATACAGGCGGCCTCAAGATTTACAGCACCCAGGATCCCACGATCCAGTCTATTTGTGATGAAGTATGCTCCAATGAGGAAAATTATCCCCAGGGTACCAGCTGGTATCTGAACTACCAGCTGTCCATCCAGCATTCCAATGGGGAAAGCGATAACTACAGCAAGGAAATGCTGGAGGAATACCTGAAGGAAAACGGAAACGATAAAAAATATCCCCTGCTTTTTTCCTCCCAGGAAGACGCATATGCGGCGATAGAAACCTATAAGGCTTCCCTTCTCCAGGATGGCGATGAGGTACTGGCGGAGAGTATTTCCATGACCCCCCAGCCTCAGATTTCCATGACCATTGAGGATCAGTCCACCGGAAATGTGGTAGCTATCGTGGGCGGCCGCGGCGCCAAGGAGGCCAACCGTACCTTAAACCGCGCAACCTCCACTACCAGACAGCCCGGTTCCACCTTCAAAATCGTCTCCACCTATGCGCCCGCTTTAGACAGCGCGGGACTTACTCTGGCAGATGTGTTTGTAGATGCGCCTTTCAACTATGCCAACGGCAGGCCGGTATCCAACTGGTACAGTTCCGGTTACCGCGGCATCTGTTCCCTGCGGGATGGTATCCGGGATTCACTGAATATCATCGCGGTAAAGACCCTGACAACCATTACCCCCGATAAAGGGTTTGATTATCTGGAGAATTTCGGTTTTACCACGCTGGTAAGAAGCGAAGAAAAAAACGGACAGATTTTTTCCGATATTACCCAGTCCCTGGCTCTGGGAGGTATTACCTATGGTGTTACCAATATGGAGCTGAATGCCTCCTATGCCACGATTGCCAACGGCGGAACGTATATCAAACCCAAGCTTTATACCAAAATAGTGGATCATGACGGAAATGTGGTTATTGACAATACCGTAGGGGAAACCCGTCAGGTAATCAAGGAAAGCACAGCCTTCCTTCTCACAGACGCCATGGTGGATGTCGTTACCTCCGGTACCGGGACAAGCGTGAATTTCGGCGGCATGTCCATCGCCGGGAAAACCGGTACCACTTCGGATTATAACGATGTATGGTTTGCCGGCTATACGCCTTATTACACCTGCACCACATGGACAGGCTATGATAACAATGCCAAGCTTTCCGGGAAAACCGGGGAACGTAACCTGGCCAAAACCCTTTGGAAAGCGGCCATGAGCAAAATCCATGAAAACCTGGAAAACAAGGCCTTCAATGTCCCTGCCGATATCGTAACCGCAACCGTTTGCTCCCAGTCCGGCAAGCTTCCTATCGCCGGTATGTGTGACGAAACGCTGAAAACGGAATATTTCGCCAAAGGCACCGTTCCTACGGAAACCTGTGATGTGCATTACCAGGGCAGCGTATGTGAATATTCCGGCCTGCCTGCCACAGAGCTTTGTCCGTTCCAGGTACCCGGTACGGTAACTATGACACCCGCTCTGGACGCCGCCTTAAGCGGCAATGCCACTCCTGCGGAAGGCTCTTCCACCCAGTGTCCTCATGATGCCGCCTTTATGGCAGATCCCAATGCGGCGGCAGTTACACAGGTGTGGGCATATATCGGAGAACTTGTATTCAATATGCTTGTACTTGTCGGTGCGGTTAAAATGAGTGACCGTATTATCCGTGAAATGATGGGCTTGTAATCGGAGGTTTTGACTAAATGAAAAACAAAAACAGAACAGGTCGGCAGAAGTATATTCCGTCTGACCGCAAATGTAAAAACTGCGTATATAACGGCGGTAAAAGAAAAGGAGAGCGAGTTTGTCTTGCAGATACCTGTATCTATACTGCCGATAACAGCAGAGAAAGGAAAATTTAATGGAAGTTAAGATTAACAGAGAAATACGAAATTACACAGAATCAATGTTCTTTGGACTGTCGCTCAGACAGTTCATTTTTTCTGTTCTTGCTTGCGGTGTGGCAGTAGGATTGTATTTTTTGCTTAAACCGCATTTCGGAACAGAAACGGTATCGTGGGTTTGCATTTTGGGAGCGGCACCTTTTGCGGCTCTCGGCTTTGTGAAATACAACGGAATGACTGCCGAAAAGTTTATATGGGCGTGGATTAAGTCCGAATTTCTTATGCCTAAGAAGTTGGTGTTTCACTCTACGAACACCTACTACGAACTTATGAAACCGACAATCGAACAAAAACAGAAGGAGGCTTATAAGAACAATGATTAAAACCCTTACGAACCTGTTAAAGCAGGATAAAGAAAAGTTTGTAGTTCCAAAGGGCGTACAGGATTGTATCCCTATTACCGCTATTTATGATGACGGCATTTTCCGTGTTGGAAAGGACAAATATTCGAAGTCTTTTAAGTTCACGGATATTAACTATGCCGTTGCAAGTCGTGAAGATAAAGAAGCAATGTTCCTTGAATATTCGGAACTTCTCAATTCTCTCGACAGCGGTGCTACTACAAAACTGACAATCAACAACAGACGGCTTAACCGTTTGGATTTTGAAAAAACAATCCTTATTCCCGAAACCGGAGATGACCTTGATGTTTACAGAGAAGAATATAACAAAATGCTTCTCGACAAGGCAACCGGTGCAAACGCCATCGTTCAGGATAAGTATGTAACTATCTCTATCAACAAAAAGAGCGTTGAGGACGCAAGAACATATTTTGCCCGTGTGGGTGCGGATTTGATTGCTCATTTTTCAAGGCTCGGAAGCAAATGCGTAGAACTTGAAACAGATGAACGACTTCGTATCGTTCACGACTTCTTCCGTGTGGGAGAAGAAACCGCATATCACTTTGATATTAAGGAAACCCGAAAGAAAGGACACGATTTTAAGGACTATGTTTGCCCCGACACAATGGAGTTTGAAAAGGACTATTTCAAGATGGGCGACCGTTACGGACGAGTTCTTTTTCTTCGTGAGTACGCTTCGTATATTAAGGACACTATGGTAACAGACCTTACCGACTTGAACCGTAACCTTATGATGTCCATTGATATTGTGCCTGTGCCGACAGATGAAGCGGTAAGAGAAGCGGAAAGCAGACTTCTCGGTGTGGAAACCAATATCACCAACTGGCAGAGAAAGCAAAATCAAAACAACAACTTTTCCGCTACCGTTCCGTATGATATGGAACAGCAGAAAAAGGAAATGAAAGAGTTCCTTGATGACCTCACCACTCGTGATCAGCGAATGATGTTCGCTGTACTCACGCTGGTTCATACTGCGGACAGCAAGAAGCAGCTTGATGATGACACCGAAGCGTTGCTTACGGTAGCAAGACAGAACTTGTGTCAGTTTGCCGTTTTGAAATATCAACAGCCGGACGGACTGAATACTGCAATGCCGTTTGGTACACGCAAGATTGACGCATTCAGAACACTTACGACCGAAAGCCTTGCAGTCTTTATCCCTTTCAAGGTTCAGGATATTTACCACGAAAACGGTATTTACTACGGTCAGAATGTAATCAGCAAAAATATGATTATCGCCGACCGTAGACAGCTACTCAACGGTAACTCCTTTATCCTCGGCGTATCCGGTGGCGGTAAGTCCTTTGCGGCAAAGGGTGAGATTGAAAATATCATTCTTTCTTCCGACGCCGATGTTATTATTATCGACCCGGAGCGAGAATACTCACAGCTTGTTAAGGCTCTCGGTGGCGAGATTATCAATATTTCCGCTACTTCGCAGAGCCATATTAACGCTATGGATATGAACAAGGAATACGGCGACGGTGCAAACCCTGTTATCTTGAAATCTGAGTTCATTATGTCGCTTTGCGAACAGCTTATCGGCGGTACAAACCTCGGTGCAAAGCAGAAGTCCATCATTGACCGTTGTACTGCAAGTGTGTACCGAGATTATCAGCAAAGAGGTTATACCGGTACTGTTCCTACCTTACAAGACTTCCGAGCAGAACTCTTGAAACAGGACGAGCCGGAGGCAAAGGAAATTGCCCTTGCCATTGAGCTGTTCACTAATGGTTCACTCAACACCTTTGCAAAGCCGACCAATGTGGATACGCACAATCGTCTTATTTGCTATGATATTCTTGACCTCGGCAAGCAGCTTATGCCTATCGGTATGCTTGTTGTTCTCGACAGTATTTTGAATCGCATTACGCAGAACAGAGCAAAAGGCAAACAGACCTTTATCTTCATTGATGAGATTTATCTCTTGTTCCAACACGAGTATTCAGCAAACTTCCTTTTCACTTTGTGGAAGCGTGTAAGAAAGTATGGTGCTTACGCAACGGGTATTACACAGAATGTGGATGACCTTTTACAGAGCCATACCGCAAGAACAATGCTTGCAAACAGCGAGTTCTTAATAATGCTCAATCAGGCTTCTACCGACCGCTTGGAACTTGCAAAGTTGCTTAATATCTCCGACCGTCAGCTTTCGTATATCACGAATGTTGATGCAGGACACGGACTTATTAAAGTGGGTAGTTCGCTTGTGCCGTTTGCAAACAGGTTCCCGAAGAATACGAAGCTTTACAAGTTAATGACAACCAAACCGGGCGAGGGTGTATAACCCTTGCCTATTTATTATGAAAGGACTATTGACTATGAACAAGAAAATGTATATTGCTGTTATCTGTACTTTTAGCTTTTTGCTTACAGTAAGCTCCGGCTTTTTAATTAAGCACTATATCGACTCCGAAAAGCAGGCGGAAATGTATGACAATCTGATTGAAACAGTTGAGAAAATAGATACCGAAAAAGATACAATGACATATTCGCAAGATAAGTCTTTCTTGTCAGACTATCAGGCTTTGTACCTGCAAAACAACGATATGGTAGGTTGGATAAAGATAGAGGACACCAAAATCAATTATCCAGTTATGCAGTCAAAGGATAATCCGAATTTCTATTTGAAACACGGCTTTGACAAGTCATACACCGATTACGGTTGCCCCTATGTTCAGGAAAACTGCGATGTGGATATTCCGTCGGACAACCTCATTATCTACGGTCATAATATGAAAGACAGTTCAATGTTTTCGGGGCTTATGAAGTACACAGATAAATCATTTTGGGAAAGCCACAAGACTATTCGTTTCGATACTTTGACCGAGAAATGCAACTATGAGGTTATCGCTGTATTTAAGACGGTGGTATATACCGACAGCCCCGAAAGTTTCAAATACTATCAGTTCATCAACGCAGATACGAGAGATGAATTTAATGCCTATATCACCAAATGCAAAGAACTTGCCTTGTATGATACGGGAGTAACCGCAGAATACGGCGACAAATTGATTACGCTTTCCACCTGTGAGTATTCCCGTAACAACGGAAGAATGGTTGTTGTTGCAAAGAAAATAGCCGAATAAGGAGGAATGAACCTTGTATGATTAGTTTCATAAATTTAGCGGTATTGTTTGCGGCTAAGGTTGCGGACAACGCCTTAAGTACGACAAAAACAATATTAGTACAAAGAAGTCGGTGGATACTTGCAGGCATTGCGGTTGTCATATCAGACTTCATTTATTTTTGGATAACGAAAAGAGTTGTCTCTGCAAATAACGAGATAGCTATGCTTGTTGTTGCCGTTGCGGGCGGTGTCGGTTATTCTCTTGCTTGCTTTATTAACGAGAGAATGTCAAAGGACAGAACCTATGTGAATGTGATTATGTCCGATGACCTTGAAGAAATGAAGCGTTTGCGAGATTTCCTCGCAAAGCATCACATCACGAATGTGGCAAACGACAGCTACACCCTTGACTGGAACGCAAAGACAATTTCTATAACCGCTTATCCCGAAACAAAAGTAGAAAGCCGATTGATTAACGAGTTTATTGCCGACAGCTCGACAAAATTCAAAAGAGTTATTCAACCGGCTTAGAAAGGAGGTTCAGCGTGGCTGATATAAAGACAAGAGATACCGTCAAAGGCACGATAAAGACCTTGGATAAAGCAACCGTTGCCGGTCAGAAGATGAAACAGGCATATATCGCCACAAAAGAGAAAGCGGAACGCTCTGTCAATGCCAATGAAAACACGGCAGAAGAATATGCTGCCGATAAAGTTCAATCCGGCATTGATGAAATCTCTCACGATGTCGTTTATGCCTTTGATAAAGCAGGTCGAAAAGGTGTCGGAGAAACCAAACGGAATATCCAATCTGCCAAAGACGGCTTCCAGCGTTTTAAGCAACAGCGAGCTGAGCAGTCATTGAGAAAACAGACTGCACAGAATACTAAATCTGCGATTAAGACTGTTGATACGGCTGAAAAGACGATTAAACAATCGACAACTTCTTCAGGCAAGAAAACAATTAAATTTGCCGGAAAAGAAGCCGCAAAGACAACGCAGAAATCTGTTAAGACCGCTGAGCAGACTGCAAAAGCGGCGATAAAGACAAGCCAACAGACAGCGAAAGCCGCACAGAAAACGGCGCAAGCCACGGTTAAGACTTCGCAGAAAGCGGCGCAGGCGGCTAAGGCAACCGCCAAAGCAACGGCAACTGCTGTAAAAGCAGCAGCCAAAGCTACCGTTGCCGCAGTAAAGGTGATTATAGCAGCAGTGAAAAGTCTTGTCGCTGCAATAGCAGCCGGAGGTTGGGTCGCCGTTGTCGTGATTATAGTATTATGTCTTGTAGGGTTAATTGCCGGTTCAGTTTATGGCATTTTCTTTTCAGGGGAAGATTCCGGTACAGGAATGTCAATGCAGACTGTTGTGCAAGAAATCAATCAAGAATACGATGACCGATTAGAACAAGAAAAGAACTCCGTAAGTTATGATGTTCTTGAAATGAGCGGAAGCAGAGCTGTATGGAAAGATGTCCTTGCGGTTTATTCCGTTAAAGTGAATACAAATGCCGATAATCCGATGGAAGTTGCCACGGTTGACGATACTAAGAAGCAACTGTTGTCGGATATTTTTTGGGAGATGAACAGTATTTCTTCCCGAACCGAAACAAAGTCTCATACCGAAATCGAAGAAAGCGACGACGGACACGGAAATATCGTTGAAACTGAGAAAACCGTAACCGAGACATTCCTATATATTACTGTATCCCATAAAACCGTAGATGAGATGGCGACTGCCTACGGCTTTAATCAAGAACAGAAAGATTATCTTGCCGAGCTTTTGAAAGATGAAAACAATCAGCTATGGTCGCAAGTCCTTTACGGTATCGGTTACAGTGATGACCAAATCGTATCTGTTGCCTTGTCGCAGGTCGGAAATGTCGGAGGTCAGCCTTACTGGTCTTGGTACGGATTTGACTCCCGTGTGGAATGGTGTGCTTGCTTTGTTTCTTGGTGTGCTAATGAGTGCGGATATATTGACGCCGGTATTATTCCGAAATATGCCGGTTGTGTGAACGGCGCTCAATGGTTCAAAGACCGAGGACAATGGGCAGACCGTAATTACGAGCCTGCACCCGGAACAATCATTTTCTTTGACTGGGAGGGCGACGGAGAAACCGACCACACAGGCATTGTTCAAAAATGCGAGAACGGAATTGTTTATACCGTTGAGGGCAATTCCGGTGATGCTTGCAGACAAAGACAATACACAGTCGGTAGCAGCAGTATCTACGGATACGGTGTCCCGGCGTATTAAAAAAGATGGCTGCTCATTTGAGTAGCCATCGAGTACATATTAACTTTCAAAATCATAATTTCCGAAATTGATGATGTTCAAGCCTTTTTTCTTCGCTCTTTCATAAGTCTTTGCAGCTCCGCCCCATCCGTGATTAACATAGCATATAGCGTAGCTTGCGTTATCCACCATAAACTTATTCCTTGCAGGAATGGCGGCTTTGAAGTGATATTTTTCAAAATCATCGGGATATATTATCGAATCGAACAGCTCACTGTTATACACATTGAATGACAGATAAGGAATAACGAGATAATTGCTTATATGTGGATACTCTTTTTTTAATTCGTAAACGCAGCGACCGCATAATCGGTCAAATCCGCCTTGTCCGCCACTCAAAAACTCAGTTACACCTTTATCTATAAGTGAAACAATAGCTTCTTTTATCTGTTCGCTTGTTACTCCATAGCATTCATTATGCCCTATGAATACAGCCGTATTTTCTTTACTCATACTATACCATCCCCCGTGTTTAATACAGTATAGCATAAAAAAGTTAAAAAATCATCACTATTAGTTATTATTGCTTCCAAATGGTGTGTGTATGTTTGGACTAACGCAATCTATACTATTAGTGATAGAAACATACCAAGGGGGGTGATGAGATGAAACTCGCTACAATCGGCAAGAACATCAGAAAATATCGACTGATGAAAAAATTACGCCAAGAAGATTTAGCGGAGAAAGCAGGGTTGACTACTAACTATATCGGTATGGTAGAAAGAGGCGAGAAAATCCCGTCACTTGAAACATTTATAAAGATACTCAATGCATTGGGCGTATCTGCTGATATGGTTTTGAGTGAAGTTTTGGATACCGGATACACTGTTAAAAACTCAATGTTGAATGAGAAACTTGAAAAACTCACTCCTGAAGATAGAGATAGAATTTATGAGGTGTTAGATACGCTCATAAAACAATCAAAGCAAATATTACCGTAAACTCAAAAGCTCGCCTTCGTAGGCGGGCTTTTCTTCGTTTACTAACTATTTGGAACTCACACTGATGAAGGGTGATAAGGTTGTCTAAATTCGCAAAATAGTTTCCAATACATTTCTGTTCTGTAGAGTTTTTTGGCATATAAACATTAAATTTCGCAAATGTTGAAATCCAGTGACGCTCGTGACTTACAGGTTCATACCCAATGTTTTGCAATACATTATAAGCACAATGAATATCATCTTTTCCATTTACCAATGAGAGCAATTTCATCGCAGAACTCTTGACTTTAAAAGGAAAGTCAACATAATGAGATGATGTCGTAAAGTCATCAAAAATAACAACAGGGTTTCTATGGTTTGCATTTTTAATTCCAAAATCTTCATCCGTGTAACCTAAAACAAAACTTTGACCAGCTGTTAAAACCGGAATTTGAAATCTGTCATCATATTCTGTACTTTCAACTATATAGGCTTGTGGCTGTTCGTATTTGAATATATCACCGAGCTTACGCTGTTCCCAAGTTATTGTCTAATCAGTGTGAACAGCAAAATTTATACGC
>OHTI01000888.1_pt1 | contig 9072 bp, 9 predicted proteins | sample 1578941 | NCBI WGS metagenome assembly OHTI01 (sample SAMEA3879609, study PRJEB24766) | human gut metagenome | biome: human-associated habitat; feature: feces | place: USA | collected 1985/1987
ATATCATTATGAATAAGCATAAACAACAATATCTTGATTTCGAAGCCTACGAGCGTGTGGCAGAGCCACATAAGCGCGAGAGGGCTTCGGTATGGCGTACGGCTATCGGTCTGCAGGATGTGGATGGTCTGAAGGTTTCCGACTATCTGAAGGAGACGGCCGTCAGGCATATTGAAGGTGACATTACCATTGATGATGTGCGTGAACAGTTGAAGTCGTACTATGTCAACAAAACAACACATGACGAAGACGATGCAGAAAAGGAAGAGGCTGATCGAGTAGCTGCCAATATTGCCAAGTTGCTGAATGAGCAGTCTTTCTCGTTCACCGCGTTGGAGTTTTTGAATATTCATAGGCACTTGTTCGAGGGCGTATTCAAACATGCAGGTAAACTGCGGCCCTATGACATCAGCAAAAAGGAATGGGTGTTACGTGGCGATAGCGTTGTGTATGGACGTGCTGCCGACATTATGATGGCGCTGCGATATGACATTCAACAAGAAAAGGACTTTAATTACAATGGATTGAACACGGATGAAATTATTGACCACATTGTAGATTTTGTAACGTTGCTATGGCAAAACCATCCGTTCCGTGAGGGCAACACACGAACCACTGCGGTGTTTGTCATTAAATATTTGCGTTCAATTGGATTCAAGGTCGATAACGATTTATTTGCCGACAACTCGTGGTATTTCCGTAATGCCCTTGTTCGTGCGAACTATCGTAATCCGTCAAAGGGTATAGAACCCAATAAGTCTTTCCTTATTAAGTTTTTCCGTAATTTGTTGATGGGTGAACATCATGAGCTGAAGAACCGCTATATGCTTGTAGGTTATAACGATGTAGATTCCACCCATACAAGCACCCATACAAGCATCCATACAACTGCCCATACAAGTTCTGATAATTCGGTATCAATCTTATCAGAAAACATAAAACGGTTGCTTGTTACAATTGGCACAGGTGAAAAGAGCGTAAAGGAAATGATGGAAGCTGTTGGCTTGAAGAACCGCCCCAATTTCCTTGAATATTCTCTTACGCCAGCCATTACAGAAGGATTGGTAAAAATGAAATACCCAAATTCGCCACGTCATCCTCGCCAGAAATATCTACTAACGGTGAAAGGACTGATGGTGTATGATGATTGCCTTAAATCTAAACGAAAAATCTAAACAATTCGTTTTTCTTTTCAAAGGCAGTCTCTCATCAAATCCTGCTTCAAACGCCACATAGACTCGTTGTAGCGGGAAAAGAGTCTAAAATAGGCCAAAAGTATAGAAAAAGGGGTGAAAATATGCATTTAGCTTCGTTGGCTGATGAAGTTAACTTCGTGGACCGATGAAGTTAACTTCGTGGGCTGATGAAGTTAACTTCGTAGCCCAACGAACCTAATATCGTTGACGAAGCATATTAACCCCCTTCTAAAGGGTATGATAACGACAAAGGTTTTTCTCACGAAAGAGAAAAACCTTTGTTGTTGATAGCAGGGCTTACCCCTGTTTTTCGGGTCTGATTTCTTGTAAAGGAATCATGACAAAATCGCGTTCCTCCATGTGGGGGTGCGGAATGACCAAATCGGGTTCGTTTACCTGTATGTCATCATAGAGGAGAATGTCGATGTCTATCGGGCGGTCAGCATATTGACCATTGGACGACTTCCGTGTCCTGCCCAGTTCACGCTCTATCTGTTTCGTAGCTTCCAGCACCTCGCGTGGGGTCATCCTGGTGTTGATGCAGACGCAGGCATTGAGAAACTGATGTTCGCTCTCGAAGCCCCATGGTGCCGTCTCTATAAAGGAAGATATGCGTTCCACCGAGCCGACACGCTCCCTCAGTAGGGCGATGGCTGACTGGAGCAGTTGCCTACGGTTGCCAAGATTGGAACCCAAGGAGAGATACAGACGATGTAGCAAGGCTGATTAGTCGTTGAGGATGAGCAGACTGTCTCCGTAGCATCCAAATTTGTAACCGTTGGCGACAGCCAGTTCGTATGCCTTCATCACCATGTCGTAGCCTCCAAATGCACACTGAGTCATCAGCAGCGTGGAATAGGGGTGGTAGAAGTTGGCTACCATCGAGTCGGACAAGCCGAAGTTGTAGGGAGGGAAGATAAACTTGTTGGTCCATCCCTCAAACTCCTTCAGTAGGCCGTCTGTGCCCACAGCCGTCTCAGTGGCTTTGACCACACTTGCTCCAATGCTGCACACATGATGCCCCTTGCGCTTCGTGTCGTTGACGATCTCGCAGGCTTCAGACGTGATGAACATCTGCTCCGAGTCCATCTTGTGCTTCGTCAGGTCCTCCACCTCAATCTTGTGGAAATTGCCCAAACCGCAATGAAGGGTGACATAGGCAGGATTGATGCCTCGTATCTCCATCATCTTGAGCATCTCGCGCGAGAAGTGGATGCCCGTGCTGGGAGCCGTGACAGCACCCTCGTGTTTGGCGAACGGAGTCTGGAAGTACTCCATGTCCTCTTCGGTGGCATGGGCAAAGTCCTGTCCTTCCTCCTTCGGACGGTTGTCGATGATATATCGGGGCAGTGGTGCCTCGCCCAGGGCGAAGAGCTCTTTCTTGAACTCATCGTGCGGGCAGTCGTAGAGGAAACGCAGGGTGCGCCCTCTTGAGGTGGTGTTGTCGATCACTTCAGCCACCATGGTGCCCGACTCCTCAAAGAAGAGTTTGTTGCCAATACGAATCTTGCGTGCCGGTTCGACGAGTACGTCCCACAGGCGCATCTCGGGATTGAGTTCGCGGAGCAGGAACACCTCGATCTTGGCATCCGTCTTCTCCTTCGTGCCGTAGAGACGGGCGGGGAACACTTTGGTATCGTTGAAGACGAAGGTGTCTCCCTCTCCAAAATAGTTCACAAGATCCTTGAAGAGGATGTAGTCGCCCTCTATCGGGTTGCCCTCCTCGTCCTTATGATACAGGTCTATCGTCTCCGATTGCTTGTGGAGCACCATCAGCCGCGCCTCGTCGGGCCTTACCACGTCAAACTCGGCAGTTGTTCCGTTGGGTCGAGTGATGGTATGGGTGGAGGAATGGGGATAGAGTGCCACCAAGTCCTGTGGCAAATCGAATTTAAACTGCGATAGTTTCATATCTTACTTGTTTTCTTTTTCTATTGTTTGCTGTGCCAGCCACTCTTCAAAATGGTCGTAGGAAAGACAGTTCTCCACCCGCACGTCGCCCACTTGTGTGCGACGGAGGGAGGTGAGGTAAGCTCCCGAGGAGAGTGCGCGGCCCAAATCCCGGGCCAAGGCACGGATATAGGTGCCCTTGCCGCAGACTACGCGCAGGACGAGCTGCATCTTTTCGGCATCAAACGACACCACTTCTATCTCGTCGATGCGGACGTGCTTGGGTTTGAGCTCTATGTGCTCGCCATTGCGGCGCACGTCGTAGGCGCGGACGCCGTTGACCTTTACTGCACTGTAGGTAGGCGGTATCTGTTCTATCTCGCCAATAAACTGCTGCAGCGTCTCAAGAATCAGCTCTCGCGTGATATGCTCCGTGGGGAAGGTGGCGCTGACCGGGTGCTCCATGTCGTAGCTCACGGTCGTCGCCCCCAGCTGTATCGTGGCGACATACTCCTTCGTGTGTTGCTGCAGCGTCTCGATCTGCTTCGTCTTTTTTCCCGTCGCAAGCACCAAGACGCCAGTGGCGAGCGGATCGAGTGTGCCAGCGTGTCCCATCTTCACCTTGCCACCCAAGGCGTGGGAGCAGAGGTAGCGGATGTGGGCGAGGGCCTTGAAACTCGTCACGCCATAGGGCTTGTCGATGGGGATGAGTATCCCTTCTTTGAAATTGATTGTCATCCCGGCTTAGTCAACCATTTGGAGTGAGTGGCCCGTGAGGAGCAGTCCCAGGATGAGCAGTCCGACGATGATGCGGTACCAGCCAAAGAGTTTGAAGCCATATTTAGCAATGAAACTGACAAACCATTTCATGGCAAGGATGGCTACCACAAACGAGACCAAACTGCCGATGAGCAGCGTGGAGATATTGCCCGACATGTCGTCGAATTCGCCAGCCAGGATCATCTTCAACACCTCCAGGCACGTGGCAGCCAACATGGTGGGCACGGCCAGGAAGAAGGAAAACTCTGCCGCGCGCTTACGCGTCAGTCCGTTGGCCATACCACCGACGATGGTCGCCATACTGCGGCTGACACCAGGTATCATGGCCAGACACTGGCAGAGGCCGATGCGGAACGCACGCTTCTCGGTGACGGGGTTGGTCTCCTTGCCATGGCAGAACCACTTGTCGCAGAACAACATGAAGACACCACCAACAACCAGCATGATAGCAACGATCGTGACGCTGCCGAGCAGATGCTCTATCACGCCATTGAGGAGACCACCCAGCACGACGGCAGGGACGAAGGCGACAAAGATCTTCCAGTAGAAGTCCCACTTGTGAAGGAACTTCTGGAGCGACGTGCTGCCCTCTGGTGCTGGCGTATGGTTGAGTTGGAAGAAGCGCTTCCAGTAGAGCAAGACCACCGAGAGGATGGCGCCAAACTGGATGATGACCGTGAAGGCCTTGACAAACGGCGTGCTCGGCACTCCCAACAGGTTTTGTGCGATGATCATGTGGCCTGTGGAAGAAACGGGAAGAAACTCGGTCAATCCCTCTACGATGGCGATGATGATGGTTTCTATCAGGTCCATTATGCCTCCGTGACGTTGGTTTCAGACGATTGTGTTGCCATCTCGGCACCTGCCTCTCCGCCCTTCGGACGAACGAGGATGGAGGCGATGATGGTAATATAACCCACCAGCGTGACGACAGGCGCCACCTTGATACGCGTCGGGCTGAACACCTCGGGATTGAACATCTCCTTGGTCGATGTGCCGCCGCTCATCAGGATGAAGCCAATGACGACGATCGCCACACCTACTACAAGCAGGATGTAGTTGATGCGGCCGAAAGCTAATTTACTTTTATCCATATTCTATGTTTGTATTATTTCCTTCTCGTGATAGTGAGGCCGACCCATTTCGGGCGGCGATTAAATCTTGTAGAGGTCTCCCGCCTTCATGCGCAGAAATTTGTTGACCGAGAGCCAGGAGCAGATTGTGGTGAGGATGATGCCTACGGCCAGGACTACCAGCGCTGTAAAGGCCATGACCTCGCCATTGATGATCGTCAGCATCTCCGGCTCATAGTTGTAGAGAGCGAGCATGCCGGCTCCCAGCACGATCAATGCCATGACGGCAGAGAGCAAGCCTAGTCCCACGGCCATGCGCAGGAAAGGCAGTCGGATGAAGCCCCACGAGGCACCCACGAGTTTCATGGTGTGTATCGCGAAGCGACGCGCATAGATGCTGAGGCGGATGGTGTTGTTGATCAAGGAGAACGAGACGACCGTCAGGAGTGCTGCGATGATCAGCAGTACGAAACTGATCTTGCGCAACATTTGGTTCACACTATTGACCAGGTCCTGTCGGTAGGTCACGTCAGAGACGCCATTAAACTGCTTTAGGTCGGCGGCAATCTTCTTGATAGAGTCATTGTTGGCATAGTTGGCCTTCAGGCGCAACTCGATCTCTGCCGTAAAGGGGTTTTCGCCAGCAAACTCGGCTGGATTCGCACCCAGTTCCTTCGTGCCTTCTTTGAGGGCTTGCTCCTTGCTCGTGTATTCCACGTTGGTGATGTAGTTGAAGCGTTGCACCTTTTTGCACAATGCTGCACACTCCGAGGGTGTGAGGTCGGGTTGCAACACCATCGTGACGGTGAGGTTCTCCTTCACATAGTTGGAGAGGTTGCGTCCTGTGAATACGGTTAATACGACTATACCTATCAGAACCAGCACCATGGCCGTGCTGATACATAGCGTGATAACCTGCAAACTGCGGTGATTGCGGGCTTGATTGCGTTTCTTTTTCATTGTTGAAACTAACTTCTACTTTCTTATTCTAAAAATCGCAATAAGGCCAATAAGCCAATGTTGCTGCAAAGGTAACGTAAAATTGCAAAATAGGCAAATATATTAAGTTTTATTTGGTTCTTCGTCCTTTTCAACCCCCTTTTTCTGTTTCTTGCTTATGCGATTGCTGACAACAAACTAAGTGAAAAGATTGGGTGTGTGAAAAGAATGTTGTACTTTTGCAAGAAATAAACATACGAACACGATTATGTCAACAATTCTATTTCCATCGCCCATCTATGGGCCCGTGCACAGTCGGCGGCTCGGAATATCCTTGGGCATCAATCTTATACCTGCCGACGGCAAACTCTGTAGTTTCGACTGTATCTACTGCGAGTGTGGCTACAACGCCGACCATCGCACGCATACTCCCTTCCCGACCACCGAGGCGGTCTCCCGCGCACTGGAGGCGAAACTCAAGGAGATGGAGTCCATCCCGACGTGATGACTTTTGCCGGCAATGGCGAACCGACCAGTAATCCTCACTTTCCCGAGATCATCGACGAAACCATCCGTCTGCGCGACGCCTACTGTCCTGAGGCCAAGATCTCTGTCTTGAGCAACTCGACTTTCATCCATCGCCCTGCGGTCCATGCTGCTTTGGCCAAGGTCGATAACAACATCCTCAAGCTCGATACGGTCAACCCCGATTACATAAAGCGCCTTGATCGTCCAGCGTTGCCTTCCTATGATGTGAAGAAGATCATAGAAGGCATGAAGTCCTTTGACGGGCAATGTATTGTCCAGACAATGTTCCTTCGTGGAAAGAACGATGAGGGCGAGGATGTGACCAATGTAGGAGAAGAGTATGTTGCCCCGTGGTTGGAGGCCGTGAAATATATCGCGCCTCGCGAAGTGATGATTTACACCATCGACCGCGAGACACCTGGACAGTTTTTGGAAAAGGCCACCCATGAGGAGCTCGACGCCATCCGCGATCGCGTGAAGGCGTTGGGTATCGAGTGTACCGCCTCCTATTGATGAGGCTCTGTATCGAGTCGGCTCATTTTTTTTCGCCATCCTATTGCAGGCCTAACGTCCTCTTTCGTCTGGGCCAGAATGAACAAGCAAAGAGGGGAGTGACCTCACGGCCATCCCCTCTTTCTTGTAAATTACGATAGGTATGAAACTATAATTTACTAATGATTCCTTCTTTTGTACTGCGAAGGAAATCGACGATAATGCGAATTTCCTCCGAGTCAGGCACCTGCTCGACGATCTGGTGGCAAACATCGAACACCGAGTTTTGACCATGGAAAAGCAGGCGGTAGGCGTTGGCGATATGCTTGATCACCTTCTCATCTATTCCTGCAGCCCGTGCCATCGTGGTGTTGACACCACCATAGCCTACCGGCGTTCCACCAGCTACGATATAGGGCGGGACGTCCTTTGAGAAGGTCGTTCCAGCCTGGATCATCGCGCCACGACCCACGCGCGTCCTGGCATTCTCGATGACCGATGAGGAGAAGATCACTCCGTCCTCGATCTCGCAATCGCCCGCTATCTTCGTGCCATAGCCGATGACGCAAGAATTGCTCACGCGTGTGTCGTGAGAGATATGCACACCCTCCATGAGCACGTTGTTGGAGCCCAAGACCGTCTTGCCGCCCTCGTGCGTGCCGCGGTTGATGACCACATTCTCGCGGATGATATTCATGTCGCCCATGACGACCTGGGAGTTGGCACCCTTGAAATTGAAATCCTGCGGCAAGGCAGCGATGACGGAGCCTTGGTGGATCTTGTTGCCGTTGCCCATGCGTGTGCCGTTGAGGATTGACACGAAGGGGAAGATGATACAGTTGTCACCAATCACCACGTCGTCCTCGATATAGACAAACGGGAATATCTTGCAACCTTCGCCGATACGTGCCTTGGGAGACACCTCGGCCTTCGGACTGATTATTGTGCTACTCATAATCTTACTGTCTTATTAGTTAATTGCTACCACCGCCAAGGGCATAATAGAGGTTGACGATCGACTGCAATTTCGTGAACTGATCCTGCACCTGTGAGACCTGGGCGTTGAGCAGGTTCTGCTGTGCCGTGATGACCTCCAGGTAGGTACTTGAACTCTGCTTGTAGAGCAGTTCGATATCCTCGACGTTCTTCTTGAGCACGTCGATGCGCTTCTGCTCCAGTTCCTCGGGCGTATCGAAGGCATAGTAGGCCTTGCCCTCGTCGAGGAGCTGCTGCACATACTCCTTATAGATCTCCCTGCGCTCACTCTGACGGTACGGGCCGTGGCTTCCACCGAAGCTGACACCCTCGTCAAAGTGGATACCCAACCAGCGGAACGACTCCAGGATATACTCTTCCGCTCCTGGAACGAAGCGACTGGAGTCTGTGTCCTCAATGCGGAACACCAGCGATCCATGATGCTGGCGGGCAAACAAATAGTTGAACAAAGCCGTGCGAACACCGCCAATATGCAACGCTCCCGTGGGACTGGGTGCAAAGCGAACCCGCACCTGCGAAGACGCTGCTTCTGCTGTAAATTTTTCTTCCATCATAAATTGATAAGCGTGGATAGCCTAAAATTTTCGGCAAAAGTAATGCTTTTTTTTCGATTATACCATATTTTTTTCGTAATTTCGCCGAGTAAAGGCATTTATGCCCTTATACCAAGGGCTAAGAACCAACCAAAACGAACATTACGCATCATGAAGCAATTCAGACATAACGGCACCAGCAACTGGCCTTCTATCCTTACGCGCATAGCGCTCGTGCTAACGAGCGTGACCATCATCGTCCTGTTTTTGCCCCGCGACAGCAGCCGACTTCTGCACTATAGCGAGGGCCAGCCGTGGACGGACGGCGCCCTGATCGCTCCCATCGACTTCCCCGTCTTCAAGTCGGAGGCGACCCTGAAGTATGAGCGCGACTCCGTGCGCGAACGCTTCCAGCCCTACTTCAACTGGGACGACCGCGTGGAGGAGCATTCGCTCCAGGCATTTCATGAGAAGTTCAAGGACGGCATACCGGGACTGACGGGCAACTACGTCCAGATCATCGCCCATAGGTTGCACCAGATCTACGAGCGCGGCGTGCTCGACCCCACCCAGCTGGCGCAGTATAGCGATGGCGACACGACGACAGCCATCCGCGTCGTGACGGGCAAGGAGGCCGTGACGCTG